>Ga0255781_10000215_pt1 | contig 44688 bp, 56 predicted proteins | sample 101ome_21_FD_179979 | JGI IMG/M metagenome (GOLD analysis project Ga0255781, IMG submission 179979) | Coastal salt marsh microbial communities from the Groves Creek Marsh, Skidaway Island, Georgia - 101413BT metaG (version 2) | ecosystem: Environmental > Aquatic > Marine > Intertidal zone >... | reverse complement strand
ACCTGATATTTGAGAATCCAAAATTAGTGGATGCCGTTTTTCGTAAGGGGTATGACGGCATGCTCATCTCAGAGTCCGGTCCGGCCAACACCATCGCTGTCAGAGACCCTAGCCTAATCAAATCAGCAGACCCTGTAACATATGACGCTGATGGCAGTCCGATCCCGATTTCGCAAAGGTTTGATCCATCCAAGGATGACATTCGCTACTCAGCGCCTAGGCGTGATCCCCGTGACCCCATTACAGCAGACAGTGGTATCAGTGAAGTCAGTGACGCCTATGACAGGTTTCGAGTGGGGACAGCCAAGCTTGGAACAGCTAAGAAGCCAGTTAATACTCCGCCGGAATCGAACATCTCTTCTGAGATCGTTCCCGAAAATACGTTGGCGGAACACATGGAGATGTTTAATTACCCGAACATCCCTGCCGAAATACGATCCATCAGTAACCCCAAAGAGAAGCGAGATGCTTTGGTCAACTGGATGGCGGACAATTTAGTCGCGCTTTATAATAAATTCCCCGAAGAAGTTAGGCGCAGGTCTACTCATTGGTATGATGGAGGACAACGCATAGCAGCCATGTTCGCTGATCGCTACTCCGTTTCAATGGAGCAGGCAGCAGGTGTCATAGCGGCACTATCGCCGCAGCGTCCATGGTTTATGAATATCTCTCAGGCCGAGCAGGTCATTGACGTTTACATAAACCACCAAGACGATGTCATCACGCGCGAAGAGCATGGAGAGCAAATTGAATCCATAATCCAAGCAGCGCAGGCTCCCGTTAAGCAGAAGCGAAAAAGGAAGCCCGGTGAAACCCCTTTGGCTAAGAAACGCCGACAGAACTACAACAAGAGGCTAGACCAGAAAGCCAAAGACGATCGAAGGAAATCCCTTGAAAAGCTTTACGGGAAGAGCGTCCGAACATTGGACTCAGACCCTGAACTGCAAGGGTGGGCGATTAGATCAATAGCGCAGACGCTATACGGGCAGGATCATAGAGTCATCTCACCAGAGGGCGATCCAATGGGGTGGGAAATGGTGGACGATGGGTCGGCTAGGGCTCAATCGACTTGGGGTGGTGTGGATACGATAAAGAAATCGGTTAGCATGCTCAAAGATGGGAGCATTGAAAACATTTCCAATAACCTTGGAAACAAGCATAAGGTCAGGAACTTCTATAACAACCTCATCGCTCCTAATTCGCCCTACGGTGACGCCACGATAGACACCCACGCTGTCGCGGCTGCAATGTTGATGCCATACGGCGCATCCGCTAAACCCGTGGATCAAAATTTCTCAGGCAAAGGCGCTCCCGCTCTGGGTGTCAACGGAACCTACCACGTTTACCTAGACGCCTACCGTGAAGCTGCCAGAAGGGTAGGAATACAACCACGGCAAATGCAGTCGATCACTTGGGAAGCCGTCAGATCTTTATTCCCGTCAGAGTCTAAGAAGAAGAACTCAAAGCATCGATTATCCCTTGGGAACACGCAGAAAATCTGGCAAAATAACAACGCAAATGAAGCAAGAAAAATTATCCTCAGAGATGAGATCCCTCCTCCGACGTGGGCTAGACCCGGAGATACTGGACGGGCTGATAGAGACACGCCCTTGGTGGGAGAAGACGCTTGGAAGCAAGCGGACGTTGGAGGAGGTGTTATATTTGGAGGTAGACGACGCCAGCCGACTTCTGGATCAGGAGGAGGAGTAGGTCGCTTCTCAGCACCGAGGGGAGTCACTGCAGAAGTGATTCAGGCAAGGGGTTTGACTTCCAACCTCAACGAGGCAGGCTACGTCACTCCACGGGGAGACCTTATCGACTTTTCGGGCAGATCTTATGAGTCTGACCTTTACAAGAAGTCGAGTTCTGGTCGCTGGGTTTTGAAAAATAAGTCTCAGAAGGATTACCATCGGGGTCAGAGAGTGATAGACCACAGGGACTTAGGCGCTGATGACACCGGAGAGGATCCTATCGGGTTAATGCAGTCGGAGGGCAACATCCGAATCGATGGAAATTCTGGGTTTGTGGACATTGGCCTCGAACCAACAGACTCGCAATTTGCCGTAATTAAACGGCTTTCAAGTTCATTTGACGGTGAGCTGGTGGTTGATTTGACAGAAGGCAATAGGTCTTCGGGTATAACCTACCCTGCTGGCACTAAACCAGCAAAGATTGTCGGGGATATCAGAAGGTTCTACCGAGGCGAAGACATTGACAGCGGTATTCGATTCTCAGCGCCTAGACAGCTAAACAACAGAGGTGGGTTTGTAGCAAGAAGCCCTTCCGGTCACAGAGCCGTCCGAACATCCAACAGGGCTGGCATTCGGGTCTATGATCCGAAAGGGCGTTTCATCGGTAGCTTCGATAAACTCGCTGCCGCTGAGATTGCCATTAGCGACGATCAGGAAGAATAGTCGCCACTACCGTAGTCGCCGCTACCATAGTCGCCATTGCCATAATCCCCTTCGCCTTGATCGATGCCTATGGTGGCTTGGAGCATGCTCTTCAAAGCCGGGTTTTCTCCAAGTTGTGAGCTTAAATAATACAAAGCCACAGTCGGTATCTTCTCTGGTTTAAGATCGTGCTTCCTGCCAATTGATTCTGCTATTTGTTCTATTTTCATTTTAGGGTTTTAGTCTCTTAGGTTGCCTAAGAATGTTCTGAAATCTTCTTCCTGCTGGTCATAGTTAATTACTTCCTCAAATCGTTTTCTCACTATCTCAGAGCGTTTCTGGTTTTCGCCGGGTGTCAACCATCTGCATATCTTCCTGATGTTTTCAGAAGCTGTCCCAGAGTCTAGGTCAATGCATGTCACATCGGGCTCAAATAGTTGCAAGGTTGCCTTGCACCCATATTCCCTATGTTGGTTCATGTTTGTCACCGTCGCCCTGCCGGAGTAAAGCCATCCCATGTTGGAGTGACCGAGGCTACCCATCTTTTTTAAAGTCCAACCAAGGTTTGCTTCTATCATTTTTCTTCCAACAGCAGGAGCCCCGTTCAAAAGACCATCAGGACAGTTGATTCCATAAGACTTAAATCTGGTGCCTGCCATTGCGCTCCTGAATTGATTGTAGATGTTGCTGGACGGGTTACCATTCGTAACATTGTAGATGTTTCGTGTTCCCAGATCAGGGAGTAAGTAACCATACGCTTTGGGGTTTAGCTCTTGATTTATGTATATAGAATTCTGGTCTTTACTAGCTTGAAACCTGACAGAGTGCATTACGTTTGGAAGCACTGACTCCTGACCTATGTTACCAACGTGTGCAATGAGTTTTGCTTTTGGGTGGTAAAGATCTCTCAGTCTTTTGAAGGGCTCTTCGTGTGGCTGATATGATGCGATGATGTAATCAAACCGCATCTGCTTAAACCTATCTAAGGTGATGGCTTTGTGGTGGTATCGGTGGTTGTGGTCCCACTCGTAATGGACTCCCTCGGATATGTAGTTTTCTTCGACGGGTGTCTCTGGATCGACTTTCCAAGGTATTCTTTCGCAGTCAAGCCATTGGCTTACAACCTCCTTTGTGTTGGTGTAATTGTCTGCTAGCTTCCACCATCCTTCGTCATGCCATTCAATTCCTGTTGGGTGGTAGAGTTTAAAGCCAAGCCTGTCTTCAAAAAGAAGAGAAAGAGACTTCTTTAAGTCTGCATGATGGTAGTCCACAAATACGTTCATATCTTTCTCACATGCTTTGCTGGGTTTCCATAGGCTAAGAACCCCGGCTTGATGTTCTGAGTAACGACAGAGCCAGCCCCAACCATTGCCCCTGCTCCGATTTCAAAGCCGCAAACAATTGTAGAGTTTGCACAAATGCTTGCCCCTTTTCTGATGTGTGTTTCGCGATAACGGTCTGACCATGGACCCCTCGCTCTTGGGAATGCGTCATTCGATGTTACGACGTTAGGCCCAATGAAAACATCGTCTTCAATAAAGACTCCTTCGTAAATGAGTGCGTGGTTTTGAATTTTGCAGTTGTCCCTGATGATAACATTAGGCCCAATGTATACTCCCTCCCCAATGGTGCAGTTCTTTCCAATGTAAGCCCCAATGCAGATATGTGTGTATGCCCACACCTTTGTCCCTTTACCTACAACCCCACCATCATTGATTGCTGTTGGGTGGATCATAGTTTACAGGCTTCTTCGACTGAGAGGTTTTCAGGTTTAGGTTCTATTTGCATTTCGGGCAGAGCCCACCAATCCTCAAACGGATGATCTGGCGCAAAACAAACATTCGGTCGAACCAATTGATACCCCAAAAGATTCAGGTATGTTCGTTGAAAGTCACGCAACCAACTACCGACTCGGTAATAGTCATGCTCTATCTGAATGACTCTGAATTTGAACAGATGAAACGGTAGTGTGGAGAGTGCTGCATTGGTGTTGTTATCAACATCAAGCGACAGATAATCGAAGCAGCCTAAGACCGCATGTCGTTTCAGGTCATTCCACCATTGGTCGTAGCTTTTCAACGTGACATCGCCGATCTTAAAAGAAGCCTTTCGGTTCTGGTAATTCCACACCTGCATGTCAAAGCAGCACCCAGTCCATCCATTCTCTTCGAGGCGCTTAGTGTTTGACCACATGGAAGGGGACGACGATCCGATGTCGAGAAACACGCCTTCTTTGTCTTTGAAGACGTTGAGTAAGAACTCGTCCTGCCCGAATTGACTAGACACCGAAGAATTCCTTCCACTTTGCAATAACGAAGTCTTTTCCAAAAGCCATCTTAGCATAAGCCTTTAATCTGTCGCTTTCTGGTTGAAATACCTGTGGATCATTGCCAAGGAGCGTCTCTAATACTGGTTTGAAATGCCCATCACGGCACACCCAAGATGCTAACCCGCATTGAGTCAGCATACGCGGTATGTCGAACGTGTTATAGCCTGCGTCAGCAGGTGTGATTGAGACTATAGGGATCCCCGCCATCATCGCTTCAATACCACCAAGAGTGTAAGGAGCGGGGAATGTCCCGGTAAAGAAGTAGGCTCTATTCAATTGCAACTGTGTTAGCTGCTCTGAGTGCGTTAATTTGCCCCCTGACAGCCTCCCTAAGCCATCGTTACCCGGCCCGAATACCTTTCGCTTAAAGCCCTTAGTGTTCGCCTCAAAGAGGTCATAGCGGCATGCACTGTTACGAGCCTTCATTGACTGACCAAAGGTTATGACCTGATTAAGCTGCCCACTCCACGTTTCAAAATCTTCTGGGTATTTACCGAACGGAATCAGGGCGTCTGAACCAGCGTAGTTAGGTAGCTCCGCTGTTCTTTCAGAGTAACGTATCAACTGCACTCCACGTTTCCGAAATGCTTTCAGAGCATGCTCTTGGTGCGGCTGAGACTGTCCAATGTCACGCCAATACACCTGCAAATCGTGTTTCCCCATAGCGTCTCTGAGAACGTCCCAGTTCATAGATAGCCAGTCAGGTATATGCATGATCATGACTGCATCGAAAAGACTCAACAGCTCAGACGTTAAGTGCGCCTTCTGATCTCCTGAAACCCCTTCTAAGCTATTGTCAGGCTTCACTCGACTCCAAGCATCAAGCCACTCCTCCCGATGGCTTACAGGCAATTCTGGACGCATTCCATCACCCTTCCCTTCTAGGTATGCACCGGGTGAAAAGACTTCTAAGCCCTCAATGTCATTGAACATTCGGAGTTCGTCGTATTCCAAAATGCTATGGCAACTTAAATACAGTAAGCGCATGAAAGTCTTTTCAATGTGAGCTTATTACTCAGTCAAGGTAATAATACAACAAGACTGACTATTCTACTTTGTTAAGGTGTTAACCCGTGGCTGAGTAAGTTCATTCCCACAGTTAATTCATCCACTCGCTTCGCTCATTGGGATGAACCAGAGTTCATTCCCCTTCTCTTACATCTTTCTCAGAAGCTTCTACACCTTGGGAAGCTTCCCCTCCCGTCGCTCCTTTCAGTCGCTCCTCCTTCCCCAGATTTTAACAATCCCTCATTTCGACTCGTCAAGCCTTAATTTTAGCGCCCGAATCCCCGGTGGTAATTAGAGCGCCTTTCAGGGGTGAAAGAAAGTTGAAAGAAAGTTGAAAGAAAGGGTTGACGGGGTGTGAGGTTGTTGCTACTTTATTCACATATGACAAAGAACGAAACGAGAAATAATTGGCACGTGATTCTTAGGGGGGAATATCAGTTTGGATTCAGGACTGCTAATGAAGCGAAAGACTGGGTGCGCGGGATGAAATGCACCGAAGCTCCGTTCAAAAAGCTTTTCGCAGGCAGTTATTATCTCCCAGCCCATTCCGCTACGGTTTGCAACACGGAAACACTCAAAGATGACTATCCTGAGTTGGCAGAGGCTTGAAAAGGTTAACCATCCCCGAGCAGGGTCCGATCCCCTGTTCGATCAATTGAAACTTTTAACAATTAACCAGAAAATTATTAGAATGAAGACTAGTAGCATTTATGTTGAAAACTCAGACACTCAATGGAATTGGGTCAATGGACAGTTCGAGAAACTCCCCAAAGGCGACCGAACGATTGAGCCCATTGAGAATGTACATGATGAATGGAAAGCGGCAAAGCTCGCATTCCAAAACAAATTCCACCCCCTCTCGGACACCAATTTAACACTAGCATTTGCCGAGTATGACAAGAAGGGGGAATTGTGCGATTTCTTTGAGGTTGAGAGGGTTGATAGCCGGGAGTTTTTGAACTCACACCTGAATGGTTTAACTATACCTGAATCTTTTATGGATTAACGAGGGGGCGCTTTAAAAATGTTTAAAATTCACCCACCATCTACCCCTGAAACCCTCAAAGAGGTGTGGGGTCCGATCCCCTGTTCGATCAATCTCTAAAAACAACGAACTATGAAAACAGACCTAACACCGAAGCAATCCGCTTTCCTAGAAAATCTCCCGATCGGGGAGGACGTCCATATCGCTACAAGCGAATATTCAACGACCCCGATCCCATCAACGGGATGGAAACCGCGCTACAGGTTCTCAGCGCAAGGGCTGAAATCCCTTATTCATAAGGGCTACATTCAGGGGGAAACCTACTGGCGCGGCGCAACCGTTAAGCGGATTAAATGAACAATCTGGTGAATTTCTAAAAACAGAAAGAAAGGGGAAACATTATGAGAAGACAATATTACGCAAAAACTTGGCCTCTGGGCTACGTGACGAGGGAGATTTTTATCAACAACCAAAGGCTGAACCGCAACGAGGTGTGCGTCTATGCCTTCGACAGCGCAAAAGAAAGGGACGAATTCGTCGAGGGTTACTACCCTCCGAATCACTGTCCCTCTGCATTCGCCGAGGCGGTGAAAGCTAGGGACGAGGATGTTCAACGTATCAAGCGAAGCGAAGATGACGAATTCAAGTATTATGAGGGGGCGCTTTAAAATTCACCCACCAGTCGCCCATAAAACCCTCAAAGAGGTCTGGGGACCACTCTTCCGCCACGGTAAGATTCGGGCGGCTTTCAGCCAGAGCCGAGGCGGATTTGCTGTTTTCGTCTCAGGGCGAATGGTAGGCGAGCTCTTCGACGCCGAAGAGCAAGCCATTGCGTGGCTTAAACGTTTAGGAGTCCGAGACGATCGGGTTCCGAATCCAAAACAAAAACAAACACAAAAACCAAAACAAAAACCATGATAGCTAACCTGTTTTTCATCTCTTCCATTACTGCAGCCGCGGTCGTTCTCTTCTGCGTTTTGACAACGCCAAACGAGTATAGCGAATAAAGTTGACACATACCCATTTTAACAAACACACAATAATAGACTATGCCATTACTAGCGACAAACGAAGGAGGCGGATCTGAATTCGCCATTTGCCCACAGGGACTGCACCTCGGTCGATGCTACTCCATCATCGATCTCGGCACTCAACAGAAAGAGTGGAAGGGTGAAGTGAAACACCTCAGAGAGGTGCATATAGCTTTCGAGCTATATAGCTGCCCCCCGATTGAAACCGAGACCGGGCCGATGCCTCAAAGCATTTCCCGGTTCTACACACTGTCTCTGGGAGACAAAGCCAACCTGACTTTCCATCTGGAAAGCTGGCGCGGTCGTCCCTTTACAGAGGACGAGAAGGCAGGGTTTGACATTGAGAAGCTTCTGGGGGTAGCAGCCCAACTGCAGGTGTTGCACAAACCCAAAGCAAGCGGAGGATTCAGGGCTGAACTAGCCAACATCCTTCCCGTAGCCCCCGGCACTAAGGTGTCGGATCAGGAGAATCCAAGGCGGTTCTTTTCTTTCGACGATAAGCCTTCTCAGGAAGCTTTTGACGCATTGCCGAACGGCATTAAGAAGATTATGGCAAAGAGCCCAGAGGCTCAGCCATACCTGCAGCCAGCAGCGCCTACAATGGTGCAAGCTGTTGCATCGAAAATCAGTGCTGCCGCTGACGCTGCTGCCGCTGATGTGCCGAGTTTGGTCAATGACGATAACGTGCCTTTTTAGTCATGGCCTCGTTGATACCCAGCGAAAGCGCTCATTGGTATAAAGCCGATGGGACACCCTGCCATTCCGTTGAGAAGAAGGCAGGAGGAATGCGTCCGACTAACCTGTCGGATGCGCGGAAGCTCAACCTGTTTCCCTCGGTGACTTCGGTGCTGTCGATCATCCGCTCTCACACCTTGGAAAGTTGGATCCAAACTCAACTTGTCGAAGCGGCGCTCACTCTCCCTCAGCAGGAGGGTGAGTCCCTTGACAAGTTTGCGAGGCGAGTAGTCGAAGACTCGAAGACGAAGAGCAAGGAAGCTACTGGCTTCGGATCCAAGGTTCACAACGTGTTGGAGTCATTCATGCGTGGTGAAGAGGTTTCGGATCCAGAAGTCGATGAGTTTGCAGAGCCGACTATTGAGTGGTTGAGAGAAAACATCTTGGACGTTGACATAGTTGAGGAAGTGCTTGTCAACCATCGAGAAGGATACGCAGGCACCGTTGATTTGGTGGCTGAGGTGAAGGGAGTAGGAAAGGCAGTAATTGATTACAAGACTCAGACCATTCGTAATGGTCGCCCAAACTTCTACCCGAAGTTTCCGCTTCAACTTGCAGCCTACGCGGAGTGTGTGCAGAAGCCTTATACGCCTCCATTAGAGTTGGTGTCGGTTGTCATCGACAGCAAGAAGCCTAGCAAGCCGCACGTCAAGGTCTGGAACCGAAACGAAGCGGATTACTATCAACTCTTTCAAGGTTTGATGAACGTATGGAAATATGAAAAAGGCTACGCGCCCCTCAATACGCAACCCGCAGTTGAGGATTATAGTGCTGCGCTACCCGCAGGGTTTTAGGGCAGTAGTTAACTATCAGGGCGAGTCACTTTATGTGAGTCAGTTCTGCAAGACTAAACGATTAGCCTATGACGAATGTAAAAAATACAAGCGACTCCATTGCAGAGAAGCTCTACAAAATGTATCCCCGTCGAGTGGGAAAGCCGATGGCTCTGAAAGCCATTGAAAGGGCTCTGAGGGATTACCCAGAGGATTACCTAACAGAACGTGTGCAAGCGTATGCGGCATTGTGGAAGGGCGTGTCGCCCCGCGACGACCAATTCAGATTCATACCGCATGCAAGCACATGGTTTAACCAAGAGAGGTTTGAGGATGAGCATTGGGCAGGACCAAAAGTCCCACAACTCCGAAACACCGGATCCAACACTGCCGGGATCGATCAATATCGATAAGGCGGTTGAGTGGTTTGAGTGGGAAGACATTCCAGAGCTAAGACCTGCACTCACCGAGGCTTGCTGTTTCCTTCGCGACCAGCAAGCAGGCGGCAAGCCTCGGTGGCTGACCCTCAGCGGACACTCAGGTGTGGGTAAGAGTCATCTCATAAAGCAGCTATGGGAGAAGCGTTTCAAGTATCTCCCGGCGCTGAGATCCACCTATAAACCAAGCTGGCTTTATTGGCCTTCGGTTACCAAGTCCGATGCTTTACTGGACGACTGCCGACATTGGCCCGTGGTCGCCTTGGATGACATCGCTCCTACTAGGTGGGATTCCGACTTAGACAAACTACTGTGCGTCCTTGAAGCCCGTCAGGGTGAGTGGACGATGATAACTAGCAACCTGTCCCAGTCTGAGTGGGCTGAGATCGATGTGCGAATAGCATCAAGGTTGACTCGAAGAAAGAGTCGGTTGGTTCAAATTGAATACAACAAGGATTACGACAAACGATGAACTACCAAGAAGCCGAAGACTTCACAAAGAAACACGGGCCTACCGTTTTACGATGGGCGTTACAAACAGGATCAGTCAGCAAGCCGGGTGAGCCCCCGAAAAGCCGAGAGCAGAAGCTTCACAGGCGGAGGGAATTGCTCAGAGCTGCAGGTATAGACGTATAACAATTTCCCGCTCAACGGCGCTTACTACCACAATAAAAGAACTGGTGTTGCGGTGGTTGAATGATGGTCGTTGGGTACGTATGAGGCTATGAGTGTAGCCTAAAAAGAACCATCTGCTGTTGAGCGGGAATTAATACTTTATGAAATGTAAATACTGTAAACGGTTCTTCCAGAGGTTCCGTTGCAACAAACCGGACGAATGCGATTGCCCTCGATGTCAGGGCTACTGCGAGTGTTCAGACAAGTAATATGTTAACAGAAGAAGAAGCACGAAGGATCCTTGCCACAGTCGCCCAGATAACGGGTGTGGCGTTAAGGAATATCAGGTCATCATCGAGGCTCCCAGAGCATGTTCAGGCGCGTAGATTCGCTGGATGGGCGCTACTGCAGTTTGAACGCAATTCAAGCCTAGCAGCACGTGTTTCCAAGCTCCCACGGCAGCATGTTCGGATCAGACCCAACTACAAAAAGGAGTGGCCGCAATGGTGGAATGAGGAGTTTGAGAAAAAGACACAAATCCTCAGACAGGAGCGTAAAGACAAGGGAATGTCGGACTACAACTTTCTATGAACTTACAGCATATATACCTAACCAAACGCAATAAAACCCTTGCAGCGATTGATCATTCTCAGATCACGACAATCGAAAAGGAATCAACAGGATGGTCAGTAAGGCTCCTGAACAGACGGTCAAGGGTGTTTGTTGAAGAGAGCAGGGAAGAAATCCTCAGCAAAATCAATGAAGCCATATGCTACAAAGAGCTGAAACTGCAGAGGATCCTCAACCAGAGTGAGGGTCAGAAGCAGGCAGCAATAGAGGCGTATGAAGAGGGTCAGAAACAAGCCCTACAAGCAGAGAAGAACACTCCGAAGCTCCCCATACCTCACTTCCCCAGCAAGAAGAAGGAGGGTCCAAAGAGTAACGAAGAGTCATAAAGAGTAAGCTTAACGCACCCAAAGAAGACGAAAAAGCTTGACAAGATATGGGGTTGGTTCCCCTTAATAAACCCCTCCTTATTAGTAGTCATGGAAACGCCAGAACAAAGCCACCCTGTGGTCAAATCAAAAGCCCGTCAATGGAATTCAGTGTTGTCAAATGAGGAGCTACAGAAGCTCTCAGCCCCTAAACTCCAAAAAGAAGACCCTCAACGCTACAAGGGGATTCTCAAAGCATTAGCCCTAGGGCTCCCAGTCAAAACCATAGCATCACTCTTCTCAGTCAGTGAACATACAGTCGCTAACATAGTGGCTGACAACCCCTCAAAAGCAGGAGATTGGAAACAGGTGTCGAAGAAACAGTGGGCTAAGCTCTCCTATTTGGCTAACGAGAGGTTATTGGAGAACATCGATTCCATGGATTTACGGTCGCTATCCTTCTTCGCTGGTCTGGCTGCTGATAAATTGTCGATTGCGAACGACTCTCCATCGTCAATTGTAGAAAACAAGTCACATTCAGTGGATCCAAACAGTCTCTTGGATGGCTTGAAGGATGCAGAAGTAGTTGATGTTGAGGATGTTAGCGACAAATAGCAGTCATTACAGGAGTGTGACCCGAAGTAAACCTAATGCACATTGTGCGCAAACTTACATCCTAGGCCATGGGGGGAGGGGGTCAGACAGTGGTTTTCGGCCGTTTGAGCGATGATACCAACCGTCTACAAAAAAAACTGACAGTTGCGACTCAGACAGCCAAAGCTGAGCCCTGAATATACCTTAATCATTTTGTTGTGCAAGTAATTATGTTATGTTAGCTAGTTATTTAACCATGAAACCAAGAGTAGAAGAGTTGTTGGAAAGAGCTGAGAGTATGTTTGGTCTGGATAGGAGTGTGATTATTGGACGCTGCAGGGAGGAGGACGTGGTGGGGGTTAGGTGGGCTATAATCTGGATCTTGCTGGATGAGTATGGAGGAGCGGTGAGTGCTATAGCGAGGGCTATGGGGATGAAGGGCCCGACTGTGTTACATGTTAAGAGGTGTCGGAATAGGGGTATATTGAAGAATCGCTTTTTGGAGAAATATTACCGGGCATTGAAAGGAGGGGTATTATGAGTAGGGAGGTTATTAAACCAGCGACGGTTGAGGAGTTAGAGGTTCAGGCTTCGATGGCGGTGAAATATGGAAGCTATAGCAGGTTGTTTTATACTGCTAAGAAGCACCATCAGAGGATTGTTCCCGGTTTGTCTATTGGGCTGGCTACGCCAGTGCGTGGCACGGGAAGTCTGGGAGTGATCCTCGACATTGAAGGACTGCCGCATGGCACAACAGCGGCACACGTAATGCCTGACAGTCGCTGGTCAAAGAGGGTGACTCAACCGGGGACAGCGGACTTCGGATTGATGACCAACCAAGACCGCGATGAGTTAGAGATCGGTGAGTGGAAGAGGTCTTTTCATTACTGGGCTCTTGAATCCAACATTGACTTTGCGACGTTTGAGATCACCAAGCCTCATTCCCGCAACCAAGTCTACCGCTATCAAGAACCTGTCTCTGCCGAACCCTTGGAACCGGAAGAAGGTATGAAGGTAGTGAAAGTTGGTCGGACTACGGGGCTGACCTTTGGTGTCGTTGAAGGCAAGTATGATGTGGACATTCAATACCCTTCATACATGGGCGGAACACAAACCGTGCGGGGCGTGTGGAAGGTAAAGCCTAGGAAGGAAGGGAGAAGGGATCCTGAGTGGAGTCTGGGAGGTGACTCTGGTGCGGCTGTCTGGACGATGAAGGACGGCAAATGGTGGTGGGCAGGCACCCACATCGCAGGCAACCGGGAAAGGGGTGGATTGACGGTCGCAGAGAGAGAAGAGCAAGAGCAAGGGTGGATGCACTCAGCCCTTGACTGCATGAACGCCTGTGGTGCGAACAGTGTTTGGGGAGGAACGCTATGAGTAGACTTAGAAGCATACCCGAAACCTGTCCCATTTACGAAGAGGCCAGACAGAATGCTGAGTATCTGATCAATGAACTCCACGGCGTACTAAACGAGAACCACAGCGAAGCTAAATACATTGTGGAGCAAACTGAAATCCTTCTTGAATGCGTGGATCGATGCCGGGAAATCGCCGGGGATCTAAGAGACCTGTGCGTTGAGCGTGGCGAGAAAATTGAAGAGTTGGAGTATGAGTTGGAGGGTTTGCAATGAGTAACACAACCGAAGCAAACCGAGCTTGGCTATGCAAGCAGATACTCCTAGACCTACAGCAAATGAAACGGGACTTGGACCGAGCAGAGGAGTGGTGGGATGAGGGTAACCTAGAAGACTTACTGGTGCAGCTTGAACACCTATCATGGCAAGCTCAGGCATCGGAATCGAAGGCACTGAAACTAATCAGGAACAATGAGTAACACAACAGCAGCAAACAAAGCTTGGTGGCTTCCGGTCCGATCTGACAGGGGTGAGGAGTTTCCAAATGCTAAGGCAGCAGCGAAAGCTTTTGGACGCAATCATGGGGCGGTGCTTCATGCTATGCGGAACGATCAACGGTGCGCCGGGAGGAAGTGGGAGGTGGTGAGAGACGAAAACAAAGGATAGAAAGAATTATGAAAATCATTACAGAACAGCATTTGTTCGACGATTGTGGCGTGTCGGTTTATCGGGGGGTAATCGTCAACTGGGACAGTGACTACGATCATAGGGTTTTGCAGGTGCTAGACGACATGCCAGCAAAGCTACTCGGGTCACTGCTGGTGATACATGAACACGAAGGAAGTGTTCACTTTATTTGGGACGGTGATGTTCCGCAGGCTTATCAGGAGGGCGAAGGAGTTGAGGTAGGTGACTATGACTACTGGCGCATTGATTGCTCATACAACATCAATCAAGCAAAGCGATGATACCATCTAATACTATAGCAGAGCAGGGGGTTCTGGGTTGTGTCCTTAGCAACCCTTCCGAGACATTCCACCGGGTGATCGATGAGGTGAACTCGGAGATGTTTTACGATGTAAGACATAGAACCATGTGGGACTCAGTGTTTTCAAAATGCGAAGGAGTCATCGACCCCATAAAGCTTAGTAGTGCGCTGAAAGAGAGCGGTAAGCTTGATGGGTGTGGAGGTTTTGCATACATCTCTGAGTTGGCAGATGTGGGCTTTTCTGCTGCGCTGCTGGACGGGTTTCTGACTGAGATTAAGACCGCTTACCGCAGACGCCGCCTTTACTCAGCATGCAAGCGGTATGTCAATCAACCGGACACCGAAGCTATGCTCGAACAGGAAGTGTTGGCAGTCGGGCAAGAGCGTGTTCCAGCGGTTTTAACGTCTGGCAAGGATCTGGCATTGAAGGCTATTGATGCAATTGAGAGGCGTGACAAAGGAGAGATGGGGTTGCCGTCTGGGTTTCATCGGTTTGATTTCATGACGAAAGGTTTCAGACCGGGTAAGGTTTATGTGTTAGCGGCAAGGCCCGGTGAAGGTAAAACCAGTCTGGCAATGAACTGGATGTGGAACGTGTCTAAGAAGGGTATTCCTTCGGTGATCTTTTCCTTGGAGATGGACGAAGAAGAACTGGGCGAGAGATGGCTCTATTCTGCTGCCGGGACGAGGGATCAAAGTGAGGACATGGTTGCGGCTGCTAAAATGATCGCTTCATCGCCTTTAAGTGTGGACTCTTCGCCGGGGTTGACGTTGGCGCAATTGCAAGCCAAGGCGCGGAAGTATGTTGCTCAACATGGCGTTAAATTGATCGTGATAGACTACCTGCAACTGATGCAATCCAGTGGGCATCGGGAAAGCCAGAACGTGGCTATCGAGAACAATTCCAAGGGGATAAAATTGCTGGCGAGAGAGTTGAAGGTTCCCATTATTTTGCTGAGTCAATTGAACCGGGAAAAAGACAAGGACTCTGACAGGAAACCTCGGCTGAGTGATTTACGAGGTAGCGGAAGCATCGAACAGGATGCGGACTTGGTAGCGTTCATTCAAGACAACGACTTGTTTGTTGAGAAGCAGAGAAGCGGACCGAGGGGCCACATTCCTCTGAGTTTCCAAGGACATGTTTTCAAGTTCGAGGAACAGTCTCCGATCTCAGAAAATGTTTGACAGCGTCCGATCTCTGCACCGAGTTTCGCAGTGTGATCGACGAGAGTTATTGGTCAAAGAAGTCACAGGAAATGTTGGAAGCAATTCCTCCTGATTACCGGGAGGAGGCTTTTACCAGCATCGGGATGGTTATTGCAGCGACAGAACTTCTGCCGCCTGAGATCTCGATATCCATTATGATGAACACCTGCTTTGCGTTGGTCGAAGAAACTGTGAGGCAAGAAAAATGCATCCCACTAAATTAGGTTCTTACATCGCTGAGGTAGACATGCCGAACCTTCTGGGTGTCACCAAGTCGAGCATAGCAAATTGGCGAAGGGCGAATTTGATTGAGGGCGTCGATTACATCGTCGATCGTTCGGAGAGGTATCCGAAGTTGAAGTGGAAGGTGTCTGCCGTTGAGAGGTATCGACCGGGAAGTGTGTTCAAAAAGGCTAAGGTGCTGAGGGTGCCACCTAACACCAAGATCCTTATGACTGACATTGGGAAGGTCCGGTGTCGGGACAACAGGCTATTCAATGTCGGCATGGACATACAGGTGAAGCCTGTCGAGAATGGTGAATTTCAGGTTATTAGAAACCCGAGAAGTAAGACAAAGTTTTAATTATGGGACTGTTTGAAGAGCTTGCCGGGAAGACACTGGAAGGGTGTGCTTCGACGTTTAACGAGAGAGGGCAGCAGTATGGCGACACCTTTGCTGAGAATAAGCTTTTAGCGGTGAAAGCGGTGAAAGAGGTTAGGGAACAGGATCCTATCAACTCCGGTGCGAACCACTGGGATCAGGCAGAGTCGTTAGCGACCTTGATTGACATAAAATATCATCGGCTCCTTGGAGGCTACAAGAAGGACACCTTAGTTGACCTCATCAATTATGCGGCGGCATTGGTGGAACTCATCGAACGATATGATAAGCGACCAACTGTTTCGGGAACGACTGAGTAAGTCGAAGGAAGGTGTTCGGATTGTCGCTGAGGCATTTAAAGCCTTTGGCTTGGATACGCTGATCCACCCAACTCTATGTCGTCCTTCAATCGAGCAGAGGAAAGAGTATTCCGATGGGGGCGACATTGAGGTGCGTTTCAGGGTGGAAGTAAAGAGACGGCACAATATCGATTTTAGCAGTCGTGATGATTACCCGTTTCCTACCATCCATTTGGATAAGTCGAAGCGAGTAGATCAGTTAGGGAAGCATACTTTGTTTGCTTACGTGGTGTTGAACGACAAAGGCAATTGCATGGCAGTTTGTGGGCGGGAAACGATGAAGCATTGGGTGAAAGAAAATCGGTATGACAGTATAGCTGGGTGTCAAGATGAGGTGTATGCCTGCCCCAAAGATCAAGCCAAGTTTTTTAGGATCAATGAGTAGCAAAAGCAAATTGAAGGGAACACTGTTCGAGCGAGAGATAGTCAACTATTTCAAAGCCCGAGGATTTGATGCAAAGCGAGCCTATGCCAGCAATGGTGAGAGTCTCCCCGGCTGCACTGCAGAGGTCGATGTGTTGATTGAAGGCAAATACAAGGTTCAGGCTAAACGACGAAAACACGTAGCTGACTTCATGCAGCCGCCCGAGGGAACTACGGTGACAATGCTGCGACAAGACAGAGGTAAAACGCTGGTGGTGATGTATCTGGACGACTGGGCAGAACTGATTAAGGGTGAAGACTAAGTGGACCCCGCATCCGATTTGGAAAATCCCTTCCAAGCAAGAAGCGGAAAGGCTGCAGCGTCGAAAGCCGAAGAAGGACAAGGAATGCGCGAACGCACTTGAAGAGCTTTGGAAGGTCCGAGAAGAGCGGATCCTGAATGAGCAGACAAATGCCTATGAGTATGGGCATGAACTCGATCACTGGCAGGTAGCCGACAGGATGATCGAAGAGGAGGATGTGACCACGCTTTACATCTTCGGAGGCAACAGGGCTGGCAAGAGTGAGTATTGCGCGAAGCGAATCGTTCAGTATCTGATGGCAAACGACAGGGCTAAGGTGTGGTGCTGTCATAGCTCGAATGATTCCAGCATACAGCAGCAGCAGAGTCTCATCTGGAAATACATTCCTCCGAACTTAAAGAACCGGAAGAAGACACGGGTGATGAATTTGTCTTACACCCAGAAGAATGGCTTTTCCAACAACACATTCATTCTCCCGAACGGCAGTCAGTGTTGGTTTAAAAACTACACTCAGAATGTGAGTGTGTTGGAAGGAGCCGAGCTTGATCTTTGTTGGTGTGACGAGTTGGTTCCTATTTCTTGGATACAGACATTGGCTTACAGGCTTGTCACTCGCAACGGTAAGCTCATTGTGTCCTTCACGCCTGTCGAAGGCTATACAAGCACCTTGAAGGATGCCATAGCCGGGGTGAGGGTTACTGAATGGAAACAGGCGGAAATGCTCAACCAAGCACGGTGTCATGTTCCCGGTGGACCAAGGGGGTGCATGCCATTCGCGGGTCAATCAGCGGGAGGCAGGCGACATGTTTGGTTCTACACTGAGGGTAACCCCTTCGGTGGATACCACCGATTGAAGCATGTTCTGAAAGGGAAGTCAGAAGAAGATGTTAAGGTCAGGGCGTATGGTTGGGTGAGCAACCCTGCGACCGGAAAGTTCCCACGATTTGGTGAAGCGCACATTATTAAGCCAAAAGATATACCCAAGGATGGAACCATTTACATGTCCTGCGATCCCACGGGGGGTGACAGGAATTGGTTTTTTCTATGGGCAAAAGTGGATGACCTGAACCGGATATTTGTCTACCGAGAGTGGCCTGACTACGAAACCTACGGAGAGTGGGCTATGCCTTCGGACAAACCTGATGGCAAGCCGGGTCCAGCGCAGATGACCGAGACTGGAAGGTCAATCGCTCAATACCGGAAGATCATCAGGGAGTTGGAGAAAGGTGAGAATCAACCCTTTGAACGCTTCATCGATCCGAGAGGTGCCAGCAATGCAAAGATCAGTTTGGCGACTGGCAGCACTTGCATTCTTGATCAAATGTCTGAGGACGCAGAGAACGTCGAAGGGTTGGGGCGAGAAGGCATGCTGTTTACGCCTGCAAGCGGGATCCACATTGAGGAAGGGGTTCAGGCGATAAACGGAAAGCTGTTTTATGACCCAAGCGAGCCCGTCAGTCATCTCAATGAACCGAAGCTTTACATATCAGAAGACTGCCAAAACCTTATCTACGCATTAAAGGAGTGGACGCATAAAGACGGTGATAAGGGCGCTTGCAAGGATCCGGTGGACACATTGCGTTACCTGATAATAATGGAGCCGACATTCATTGCGGCTGCTCCCGTCGCAGATTCTAGGGTGGGAGGATACTGATGACACGGGCGGAATACGACAACTTACCAGCGTTGCTGACTGTGACTCAGGTGTGCCGGGTATGTAATTTGACAAAGTCGCAGGTCAGGTATCTTTTCGATACGGGTAACCTGAGCGGCAAGAGGTTTGGGCGTGACCGCAAAATATTTAAGGTTGCATTGGTAAATGAATTAGGCTTTGAAATAGAAGAGGCTTCTACCGGGGAGACTGGCAGCAAAAAATAAGAAAATGCATAACCGTGAAGACGTTCTGGCTGAAAGTCTGGAACCTAACATCGGCGAATACATCGCTGAGTTCCGAAGAGCCCACACCGATCAGCGCCTGACAAATCGAATCACCGAAGCAGATCAGACTCGGTTTTCGATATGGGACGGGCAGAGTAGCGACGGCAAGAAGCACTCGCAGCAGATTGGCGAGGCTGCATTCCCGTGGGAAGGCGCCAATGATACGCGAATTCGTTTAGCCGATGAGGTCTGTAACTTCCATGTCGCTCTTTGCAACCAAGCCACTAACAGATCGGAGTTGAAGGTTTCCGCAACCGAGATGTCTGACTTGGAGATCTCGGAGGCTGCTCAGGTTTACATGCAGTGGATCCTTGACGCTTGGATGTTCCCAGAGTTAGGGCAGGAACTTCGTCTTCATGCAGGCTATACCCAGCAATACGGTTGGAGCATGCTTCATGTGGTGTGGGACCGGACAAGGTCAGCCGTTCCTAAGCAAGTCACCTTGCAGCAGTTGGCAGAGGCTTTACAGGCGCAGGGTGTTGCGGTTGATCCGTTGGAATTCCTCGAATCCCAGCAGGATTTCCTGACTGACTTCTTGAAGGGTATCTATCCGACTTACAAAAAGTCTGACATCAAGAAGCTCTTAACGGAGTTGCGCGAAACCGGGAAGACGACGGTCATTGCCACAGAGGTTACTCGGAATCAACCCAAGGTGGTGGCGTTGCGTCCTTACCACGAAGTGTTGTTTCCTCCTGAGACTACTGACATTCAACGAGCCCGGTGCATAATGCGGCGAGAGTTTTATACAGTCGCAGACATCGAGCAACTTGCCGAAGCTGAGGAGTGGGATCCTGACTTCGTTGATGCGATCAAGAAAACCAAGGGTATGGCAACCCAGCATTGGGATAATGGAAGAAACCCGGTTGTTGGGCCGGGAGAAAAGATCGAGGATCGCACAAACCTCATTGAGATAGTCTACGGTTACAGCAGGCGAATTGACGAGAATGGTTTAACTGGTATCTATTTGACAATCTTCTCGCCGCTGGTCGAAAGGAACCACGAAAAGGAACTTTACGCAAAACATGTTCTGGTCACTGAGGCGGGTGACACCTACCCGTTTGAATGCCACACCAGAGAGATGCTACGCAGGTGTCCGGTGGAATCGAGGGGGGTCCCAGAGCTGATCAAAACGTGGCAGAACGAATACAAGGTTCAAGCTGATGCTCAGTTTGACAACACCTCTCTCACCGTTCTGCCTCCGCTCCTTAAACCAACAAGATACGGACAGCATTTGAAACTTGGACCTGCCGTTCAAATTCCCGAACAGAGGCCGGGTGATATACGGTGGTTAAATCCACCCAGTCAGGTTGGGGTGGAAAATGCAAAGTTGGTGCAGTCTGAAATCCGGTTGAGGGTCGCTTCTTATTGCGGGTTGCCCCATCCAGAAGTCTCTCCGGTGGTCACTCAAATAATGCAGCAGGACATGGTAAACAACTGGACTTCCCACCTTGCCTGTGTCTATCGACGTTTGTGGGAGTTGGTTCAAACTTTCGGAGAGGACGCTGAATTCCAACGTGTGACAGGCTTGGACATGCCTCTGCCGCGAAGTAAGAAGCGGTATGACTTCCAAGTTTCATTCGACGTAAAAGAACTGGATCCAGAGTTCTTAGACAAGAAACTGCAGGCTGTCACAAACTTTGTCCTGCCAAGTGACACTGCTGGAACCATTGACCGCACCAAGCTCACTCTCCTGCAACTGAAAGCTATCGACCCGAGCTTGGCTAAATTCATCACTATGGATGCTGGGCCTGCCAGTCAGAAGCTTTTTGACGATGTCAACACACAGGTCATCTCCATGGCCCTTGGGAATGAGGCTATGTATAAGGAGAACGATCCTACTGCTGCTACCAAGTTGCAGTTCTTGCAAAGCATTCTGCAGAGCAATCCGAAATACCAGCAGAAGATGTCCGACGCTCCGATTGAGGGTCGCACCGAGAACCCTGACCCACTGTTCGTTGAACTGGTTCAGAAATACGTTCAGAATCTGCAAATGTCTGTGATGCAGGATCGAAACAAACAGATCGGACGTTTAGGCGTATCGACTGATCGACCAATGATGTAGCCCTATGTCGCCCGAAGAAATAACTGCAGCACTTACTCTGCACCCTGAAAGCATGGTGCGAAAAGCACTGACTATTATCGTGGATGAGAGAGTGAGGTCAGCGTCGATGGCAGTCGCAAATCAGAAGCTGAGTGACAGCGAAAGAGCCCACCTTTGTGGGCAGCTTGATGAGGCTATAAGCCTACAGCATGACCTGAAAATCATCTTCGAGGGTCCAAAGAGTCAGAAAGAGTCAGAATAGTTACTTTTTTCTTCTCGTCTTTTCAACAAGTTACAAGGGAGGTTTTACGCATAGACGGTAACGTCTAGTAATCGGCTACTTGCAGCCGCACCTGAACGCATGGAAGAAACAAATACCCCCCAAGAATCGGATACGCAGGAAGTTGCTGCGGGAGAGACTCCTATAGAAGCCTTAGATAGAATCATCAAAGGGCAGCTAGGAGACGAAGAGATCATTGACAACTCGCCAGAGCAGGAAGAGTCGGTGGAATTGGACACGCAGTCGTCTGAGGAATCCGAGTCAGAGCCCTATAAGGATGTACCGGGGTGGGTGCCGAAGCGAATCGATAAGTTGACGCGAAAGCGCAAAGAGGCTGAGGAACGGGAAAGAGAGGCACTTGAAGAGGTTGAAAGACTTCGGCAAGAACTCAAAACCGGAAGTCAACCGAAGACTGAGAACGCTAATCCAGTGGAGTCTTTTGAAACCATGGAGGAGTTAGACAAGTTTGAGGCGGACACAAAAGCCTTTCAGCGATGGGCAAATCGTCTTTCGGTGAAATACAAACGTGACCCTGATGCGGTTGAGCAAGAGCTTGCTGAGACCATGGGGGAGCAAAAGATGCCGGACGATGTGGAACTCTTCTTAGAGGAAGCTTCCTTGAATGCGATTGACACTTTGGAAGATGTCATTCCGAACAAAAGGAGGCTACTCAGTAAGAGGACAAAGTATCTGGACGCTGCCACAAAGGCTTTGCCTTGGATGGCGGATCCCGGTAGTCCCCAACGCAAAAAAATCGATGAGTGGATGTTGTCCAACCCAGCTTTAAGGCAAGTCCCAGAAGCGCCTTTGTTTCTTGGATACGCGTTGGTTGGAATGGCAGCAGTTCAAAAGCAGCAAGCGCCTTCCGGTGGAACACCTGAGCCTACGGCACAACCAAAGGCACCAGCATCTTCTCCTCATTCTAAGCCAAGGAATCAGACGGCTTATGATGAAGCGAAGACCAGAGCATTGAAGAAGGGAGACATGGCGAGTGCGAACCAATTTATGAAGGCTGCATTGAACAATTTGAAATAAATGTCTGGATTACTTGAACCGTCACAGGTCGGCAAGAAGGAGGACCTCCTCGATGTCTTGACCATTGTTGATTATAAAAACCTTACCCTATTGTCCTCGATCAGTCGGGGAAGCACTCCGCGTAACACTTACTTGGAGTGGCCCGTTGATGATTATTCTGATCCGAATCCTTCCGGTGTTGTGGATGGAACGGATGTGACTTCCTACGAGAATCACGCTCAGAATCGCGCTTTGCTTTCCACCTACCTGCAGACGTTCCGAAGAGCCGCAAAGGTTTCGCGCCTTTCGCAGGAAGTTTCGGATGTCGCTGGTGTCACTGATGAAATCAGCAACGCTGTTATGAAGAAAGGTGTCGAACTTAATCGCGACATCGAAGCAGCATTGCTTTCCTCCCAAGAGCATCAAGCTGAGGATGGAACTAACCCATACCTGACACGGGGTCTCGGCACATGGATTTTGGACACAACCAACATCGCAGGGCAGACTCTTTTGCAGGTTCCAGCTAATTACCGTCCATCGGATGGGCAGGTGATTAACACTGCTGCAGCGTCCTTGGACGAGACGGCAATCCAGAACCTTCTGAAAGCAGGTTTTGACAATGTCGGATCGCCGCAGGGGAACCTAGTTCTCATTGCTGGATCGACTCTTCGACGAGCCTTCACTGATTTCACGCGAACGATTGATTCGGGTGGCTCCAATACTTTTGAAGCTACTCGCAACTTCAATTTTGACGGCAACAGCGAAACTGTTAAGAACACAACGTCGTTCTATCAAGGCGACTATGGTCTGATTGAAATCCGCAGTTCTTCGTTCATCGGATGGAGTGGTGGAGCCCCTGATCTTGACCGAGGCTACATCCTCGACATGGACAAGGTCTCCCTGCGTTGGAACAAACAACCCGAGGTTGAGCGTTTTGATGATCAGGGTGGTGGTCCACGATTCATGATCGAAGCGCGATGTGCGTTGCAATGCTCGAACCCGAAAGGGCTATACCAGATTCAACCCGGTCTTTCCTAAGAAGTCCACAACACTGAGAAGGAACATATAGAATGGCTATTACAGTAGAAGCTGGACCTCTTCCAGTTGAGCAATCGGCAACCACGGGTTTCACCCACGTTGCGCGAATTAAATACACTGATCTGACCGACACGGCAGGCACCGCTAAGACTTTGGAGCTTTTCAATGTTGGCGCAGGCAAGATCGTTCGACGGGCAGCACATAAAGTGATCACCGAATTCGATGGTGGCGCGACCAGTGCGCTGAACATGACTGTCGGTGATGGTGGTGATGTAGATCGATTCATCGGCAATGGTACCACCACAGTGGAACTGCATGCTGACGACACGGTTGACACATACTCCGAAGATTCTGGTCAAGGCACAGTGCCTTACGAATACACCTCTGCCGACACGGTGGATGCTGTGTTCACATCGACAGGTGGAAACCTGAGCGTTTTGACCCAAGGCGAAGTTGAGGTCTACATTCAGATCGTTGACTACGCTGGTATGGCGTAAACTTTGGCAGTTTAAACTGCCAGAAGCCCGGTAAGCGCCCCCCCTGTCGAGTGATGGGGGGGGAACCTTTTAGAAAAATGGACAACTCAGAAATAGCGAAGAAAATCGGAAAGAACTTTGATGCAACCCATGACCAGCGTTTAGCGGAGGCAGAACGGAGGCAAGCTAAGATAGCAAAGGGGAATCATCAAAAACGAAAAGCTATGGATGGGTTGGGAGCGCCTGTCATGGAAATTGATACCCAGACCCAAGGCACGGTTGAGGCGCAATACGGGAAGGGTTGTTTCCGCGATCCTGACTTTCGTAAGTGGTATCAAAAGCGGAACCCAAACACCCGAGTCGGTTCATCTGGCACTAAGGTCATGGTTGGATACGGAAGTTGAAAACGATTCGCTACAACACTCTTGCCCAAGGCACGTTTAACCTCATCGGGGACGACTACGACAAGGTTCAGACTGTCGAGTGGCGGTTGATTCGCGATTTTATAAACAACAGATTGTCCACCTTTTGGCGAGCCGCGAAGTGGCCCGAACTGACAGTCATTGAAAGCCGGGTGCCGACTCAGACTGGGGATGTTGAGGGGAACTATGTGTCTCTGACTCAACCGGGGCAAACAGAGATCGGCGAAGTGTTCGGTGTCTACAACAAGAGCCCGAAGCAATACAAGGCAGTCACCGACTTGACTTGGAATCTTTCTGCGAATGGCATTCAGATCGCTGAGGCGAATACGCCTGTGTTCGTTTTTTACCGAACTGTGAAGCCAGAGATAACCGGGGAGAAGTTTAGTTCATCGACAGCTTACAGTGCAGGTGATCAGGTTTACGACATTGATCAAGGCAACTTTTTTACGGCTAACGCTACAACGACTGCAGGTCAGAGTCCGACATCGACTCCATCAAAATGGGATATTGTTGAAATCCCTTACATCAGTCGCAACTATTTGATTTACGCAGCTTATGCCGACTACCTTCGGCATAATCAGATGATGGATCAAAGTCATCCAGCTATGAGGAGCGCGGATAGATTTTTAGATGAAGAAATCATGCTCCTTCAGACCCAGCAGGGGCAGACAACACAAACTTTCGTAAGAACATATTAGCATGGCAGGAGCAAGTTTAATCAAAGGCGTTGATGAGGATCAGAACTACCATTCGTTGAGAGTCGGTAGCGACGGCATCCTAGGGCCGAACGATGGGCAATACGCCACATCTGGAACTATTAACGGGAACTTCGGAGTGATCTATGCTCACTCGTCTTCTCAATTAAATATCACCAGCTCGAAAATCACTGGAAGCCTGACAGGAGTCTCTATTCCTGCTGGTAGTTATTACAGGTGTCAATGCACTTCCATCACAGTGACGAGCGGTGCGATTACTGCGTACAACGGTGAAGATGTCCGGTAATGTTCACGCCCATTGGAACATTCGCAAATGCCCTGTCGGACTCAGCCGATAGCTTGGGGCATTTCCTGATAACTGACACCGGACTTCAACTGGTAACAGACACAGGCGTATCACTTATCACCAGTTTTGATTCAGACAAACTAACAACAGACACAGGCGTAACTTTAATAACTGACACGGGCGAAGAGCTTATCTCAGTCGAACACTTATAAACATGGCAACTACACGAACAAAAGACGTTGGCGTAACGAAGACGACCTTAGCAGCCGACACATACCTTTATGGTGACGGCAACACTGATGGATCACACAAAATCCTCGGATCCGATGTAGCCAACTACGTAGCCTCCGAAGAAGGCGGTAACACTCTGGCATCTCTATCAGGCGGCAAGGTTCCAACCGCACAGCTACCTTGGACTGGCGAGACCTTCCTCGGCACCTCCACAGTTGCCTCCCTCCCAGCCCCCGGTGGTCTCAACGCAGGAGACTATTACATCACTACCGACTCTGGGACCAACCACAGTGTAACCTTTGCTGCTGGTGACAAGGCTATCTCCGATGGCACCAGTTACTCAGCGATCTCTGACGGTGTCAGACCTATCGGAGAGGGCGGCACAGGAGCCTCCACCGAGGAGGGAGCAAGGACAAACTTGGAGGTTGATAGCAAAGACGAAATTGCCGAGGGGCTAACGCGCAATGAGCCTTCGCTTTGGAATAATACCGGAGTCATAATTGTCTCACACGACTCTGCGCTATCTTTTGCTGACGGCACTGTGGATTTTCCTAACTCCGGCGCGATGTGGGTTCGGGCTGATGATTGGACTCCTTCCGATATTCAGATCTTAGCCGAAAAATCTAATGCGAACGAGGGGTGGTCGCTGCACCTTCGCACTGACGGGAAACTTGAATTTAAGGTTCGGAGTTCTGCGACCAATAAACTTGACATTACCACTACGTCAGCACTTGGGTTAACTGATGGCGAATGGGCGCATATTGCTTGGTCGAAGGACGGGGCCGGAACCGGGTTCTCCAACACTTTACAAAACACGCTAGACTCATTTGTTATTTATGTGAACGGCCAAGCTGTTGGAATGGACGCAGCTGTCGCTGACACAGGTTCCAAAGCCGGGTATGAATCAGACGGGGGGAGCCAAGACCCGACTGAGAACTTGGTATTTTTTGGCTATACCACCAGTTCCAGTAATTTTGAAGGCGAGATCCGCAACGTCCAACTCTTCAACTCCGCACTAACCGCAGCGCAGGTGGAACAGGTGTATCGCAGTGGGGTTCCGTATGAGTTAAGCCAAGCGAGTGCGGCAGCGATTTACACTTCTGATTTCACCAGTGATTCCGCTGATGGGTTTTCTGCTTCTGGGGGGTCCGCTGTCACTACGTCAACAGTTGGTTCCGACTCCGACAACTTACAACTAGACGTTGACACTTCAACTGGCAGTCATTTACTCAACAAATCGTCTCTTTTAACTGTTGGGAAAAGCTACCTTATTTCCCTAGATTACTACGTCCCTTCTGGCCAATCCAATATTGACGGTTTAGAGGTTCGGACAGGGACGAGAGCCGCAGTAACAGTGTCTTCAGCTACGACCGACGCATGGACTACCGTGACAGGGGTGGCGGTTGCTGACACTGCTGGGTTTAATGTTGTAGCACTAGATGGCGGGTCAACTTCGTTCACCGATGCTGGTGGCGATGACACATTGGCAATCCGAAATGTCGTCATAAAAGAAGCGGGAGCAATCTTGGATCTCAATGCAGCCGATGCAACCGGGACCAACCTACCTGACCGCAGTGGCAACGGCTTCAACGGAACGCTGAGCAGCATGACGGTAGCCGGCAACGCGGTGAACCTACCAGCGGTTGTTAGCGCGAACCATCCGAACCCATCCAGTGGCGAGGCTCTATGCAGTCTGGGCAACAACGGCACTGAGGTCTTCAAGGTTGATGATTCGGGTAACACGGTTATTGCTGGCGACCCTGTTATTACGAATTCCACAACACCCGCCAGTGCTAGCGCGACCGGAACTGCTGGAACAGTTGCGTGGGACGCTGACTACATTTATGTCTGCACTGCAACTAACACTTGGAAAAGGGCAGCAATCTCAACTTGGTAAACTTATACTACTATGGCAGCTAAAACGAATTACCTACGGTCCCTGATCAGCGGGGAAGAAGCCCGAGTCAACCGGAAGATCGCCGACATCAAGAGTGCAACTAGCACTGTCTTTGCAGGAGCTAATAAGCGTCTTGATTCCAGAGATGACTTAGCCCAAGACCCAGACCCAGCCAACGTGCCTGCATTCTACGCGGGGGTTGAGCAAGCCTTAGCAGCAGTGGGTCTGACCCCATCCAAAGACTTGGACACGGTGCTAGCCGAGCTAGCTGCTGAACCTGCTATTGACGCGGGGGAGTAACATGGCAGTTACCCGAGCCGGAGAAAAGTTCTCAGGCTACAACAAGCCGAAGCGAACTCCGAAACACCCTACTAAGAGTCATGCGGTTCTGGCGAAAGAGGGTGAGAAGGTTAAGCTCATAAGATTCGGTCAGCAAGGCGTAAGCGGTGCTGGCAGCAACCCTAAAACAGAAGCCCAGAAGGCGCGTCGTAAATCGTTCAAGGCACGTCATGCCAAGAACATTGCCAAGGGAAAAATGAGCGCAGCTTACTGGTCTGATCGAGAAAAGTGGTGATATTATGCCAAAATTAAACGGAAAGAAATACCCATACACCAAGTCTGGAATGAAGAAGGCTGCGGCTGCGAAAAAGGCTGCTAAAAAGAAGAAGCGGTGAGCCATGTTGGAAGCCCTGCAAGTAGTCGTATTCGCCCTCGGCCTGACAGCCGTATGCACCGCCTTCTGGTTCGTGCGGTTCTTCTACCAGTCGGACCGGGGGATAAGCTGCGCTATGCGGTGGCTTCTTTCCGAGCAGATAGTGACGGGTGTAGGCACACTCATATTCTCGGTCAATTCACTGGCACACACCTACATGGGCTATGGCGTTGAACGATGGAACTCCATAGATCCGCTTGTTGCCATTGGGCTGAGGACTGCGATGTTTTCGGTGATGATAGTTTCAACTGTTCGCCTAACCATCGAGGTGCGTAAGGTGTTAGAAGGGGACGATGATTGACCCGTGGGTTCAGGGCGGCATAGGTGTCGCAGCACTAGGGGTGCTGTATCGACTCGTCACTCTGGTTCTGGACAAGCTCATTAGCCATTTCGATAAATCCCATGCGGAATTCCGATCAGCCGTTTCAGAGTTTCGGGCCGAACACAAACGCGAACGCGATGAGCTACGGCAGTCTCATCAGGAAGACCGGATTAGGTGGGAGACCCAGTTTATTGAGAGAAGCACTGGTCAGGTTGATAGGGTTGTAGACGAGATCCACCGCGCCATTGAGGACACGCAGAGACATGAATAAGACATTGCTACTTACATTACTACTGGTCTGCCTCGCAGGCTGCACAGTCCCTGTTGAAGTTGTGACACAGAAGTCTGATGGGACTTTGGTAACCAACGTCGTTCACCAAGTGGACCCACGTTTAACTACAAGCGTTCAGACAGCCAAGGGGCTAAACACACACTTTAACCCGACACCGACAGCACCTATTATTAACCTGTTGCTGAGTTTGACGACTATCGGTGCGGGTATCTTTGCTCAGAGGAAAAACAAGAAAGCAGTTGACGCGATTGAGGTTCTGGGGACGGTCGTTAAGGCTGTCGATAGCTCGGATGTAAAGCCAAAGGTCAAGGAAGCAGTCAAGTCAGCTTCGGAGATTGCAGGCAATGCTGTTAAGGTTAAAAGACTTGTCCAAGACGCATTAGGGAAATGAGTGAGTCAGAGTGTGTAATGAAATTGATGAAGGTCCATGATGCAGTCATGGCTGCTATTAACGTCACTGATTTCAAGCAGGACAAAGCATTGCAATGGATTAGCGAGAACATTCAACCGTTGCATGATGAATACGCGGAGATGGGCTACAGCAGTGAGTGGGCGGCAAAGGTTGTGGCTTTGCAATTCGACCATAAATAGCTTTACTTCGTGCAGAGTTGTCTCATAGCAATTCTGTATGAGAAGATGCGTTTACCGGGGCGTAATTGATAACGAATCGAGCTACGGATTCCACAGTCAGTGGATAATCCGAGGGCTCACCGAGAACGGTTGGGATGTTCACACCCTCCCGGTTTCGATGAACCCCAAGTCGCTATTACCAGCGACGATAGTTCAAACATTGGTAAGGAAGGTTCAACAGGATCCATGGGAGTTGATTTGTCATGCTCCGAACTTCACTCCGAAAGAGAAGAAGCGCATGGCTTACATCACGATGTGGGAGTCAACGAGGCTACCTCCTAGGGACGTTGAACTGATGAACAAATGCGAAGTGATAATGGTGCCATCAAATTGGAACATCTCGATCTTTTCAGCGCAGGGAGTGAAGACTCCAATGCGTCGTGTTCCTATGGGCATTGATGTCGATGTCTACCACTACACACCTTTTAAGAAGAAAGATGCATTTGTGTTCGGCACTGCTGGCAATGGTCGCAGTGGAGGGTGCCGCAAAAACTTTGAAGCAGTCGTCTCGGCATTCAGGAAGGCATTTCCTAAGAGCAAGGATGTTGAGCTTTGGGTGAAGGCTTACCCCGGTGATAAAATAGACACGAAAGGTGACAGTCGCATTAAAGTCATTGCGAAGCTATGGGAGAAGCCCCAAGTCAAGGAGTGGTATTCCGACATCGACTGCTTTGTTTCCGCTTCACGGGGAGAGGGTTGGGGTTTGATGCAGCACGAAGCCATGGCAATGGGAAGACCCGTTATAGCTGTTCCGTTCGGTGGTTTAGGAGAGTTCTTCAATGAATCAATCGGTTACGCTGTCGATTACAGACTGGTTCCTGCTGGCGGCACTTATGCTAATTGCGGTCTCTGGGCTGATCCTGATGCTGGTGTTCTTAGCGAACGAATGCGGGAAGTTAAGACGCAATTTGGACTTGCCCAAGAGAAAGGATTACGAGGATCGCGAATAGCAGCCAAGTATTCGTGGGAGCATTCCAATAAACTGTTAAGCGACACACTGAAAGAAGTAGGCTTCAATGAATAGCACTGATTCAATTCCTACATTCGACGGGGATGAAGCCTTCATCGGGGTGGACATGCGACTGCCGCCTCAAAATCTTCCGAACGGCTTAGTGTCTGAGGCGAGGAATGCTCGGTTTAGGTATGGAGTGGCGGAACCAAGGAAGGGTCTGCAGTATCTGACATGGACTCAACTCACTGGTCAGTATTGGCCTATTGTTTGGCCCATCTACTGGAATAGTCCAGTCGAGTTCGGCACACCTGTTAGCGTTGGGAAGTTCGACGACCCCAATGGCGTTGAGTGGATGCTAATCGCCGCCACTGATCCGCAGGACACAGACGATGTTAAGAGTGTCCGAATATTTGCGGTGAGCCCGAACAACCAAGCTAGGAGGGTTCCAGTCTCGGTAGCTCTTGATGACAGCACTCCCTTTTGGTTTACCCAGTGCTTCAATACGTGTGTCCTTCATCGAGGTAACGACGCTTCAACATTGTCGATGACGAATGTCGGTGATGGATTTGAGACTGTCTCGCAAATCAACAACTCAACTGACACAGGCGATGGAACCGAAGACATTCCCAACGGTATTAACGGTCTCTTTTTCAGAAACCGTCTGCTCATTCCACACCGAGAAGGATCCACAGGAAAGACAGATGTTGTCGGTGTTTCGGACTACCTCAACTACACCAAGTATCTCCCTCTGTTTGGAGACTTCCGAATCAATCAGGGGGACTCTGACAACATCGTCGCACTCGACAAATTCAATGATGACACTGTCATAGTCTTTAAAGACAGTTCCATTTACGGAGTCACGAATGCCTATGGCGATCTGCAAGTCAATGCAAGGCTTGATCAGATCACTGATGAGTATGGGTTAGTGGGGGCTCGCACTGTAGCTCAGTGTGGCAATGACTTGTTGTTCCTCAGCCAATGGGGCGTTACCTCAATTGGTCAAACAATTGACAACAAGACTCAGGCACTCAGTAAGCCTCTCAGCGAGCCTATGCAGCCAGTCATTGATCGCATTAACTGGGAGGCAGCTAAGACGACGGCATGCGCTGAGTATTGGCGCGATAGATACTATCTCTCTGTCCCTCTCGATGGCAGCACTCAGAATAATGCTGTGTTGGTTTACGACTTCCATCAACAGGCTTGGAGTGGATATGACTATTGGGGTGGGAATTCTCAGGTAGCATTCTTTATGAAGGGCGACTTCGTTAACGGGGAACAGCTATTTTACTTGGACTACAATGGAGTCATGGGGCTCTATGAATTTTCTGAGGAGGATTTCATAGTCACTACGGGAGCTTCTTTTAACACCGATGTCATTATGTCATGCGTTCCGGCCGATGGATCGCTTTTAACGGTAAACAATGGAACGACGATTCGTGCCACCCGGCAGAGGGAGTTGACAGACGAGAATGGTGACATTCTGCAAGACGACTTAGGGAATGACCTAGTTGAGGACACAGCAACAAATCCCCTTGATGACTTGGGAAATAGTCAAACCGATGACAGTGGCAATCCCATTTGGGGAGTCTCCTATGACGATCCTACTGGCAAGGCTGCTGCGAACCTGTGGCAAGGGTTTAGTCAATTAGGTTGGGACGGCAATGCCACTGCGAGTCAGATACAAGGGGGTGTCCGGTTTACGTCTAACATCGGACCCGTAACCGTCGATGAGGATGATGACTGCATTCAGGTGTTCACCGATGGCTATAAGCAGCCCGAGTCTTCTGACATTGATTTCCTGATCGTGACAAGGGGCTATAACTTTGCAGCAGGCTACCGAGGCAGGACAGTGAACACGCAAGTCTATATTGGGACATGGGCTGCTCAATACAAGGTTACTGCTAAGTGCGACGGTGTTCAGGAGGAGACTGTCCTAATCGACGAAAGCAATACTGCTACTTACCCTGATGGGCCTAGGAGCCGATTGAAATACACTACGTTTGCTGCAGACGACTGGGTGCCTTCCAACACAAACGAAGACTTCTCGGAGCCTTATCGAGAGGATTACTCCATGGTTTCAGGAAATGTTGATGCAGACACCTACGCTATGAGCTTGGGTGATGGGGTTAGTCTTGATGAATACCAATGGTGGACAAACAAGTTGACATCCGAGAAGCGTGGAGCTTACTTTCAGTTGAAGATAGAGTCGCTGACCGGGCGAATAAAAATCGCATCTGTGACTGCCGCAACTTTACCGGGGTCACGTAGGTTTAATCAAAATGCCAGATAGCAGCGCCAACTTCTCTCTCGACACAACCAATGGTCCATTGGGGGTTACCTCCGTAACACGTACGGAGATGATTACCGCGCTGGAACAGCTTAACTACGCTGCTGGTCGTGTAAGGAATCTTGACGAATTAAACACTGCCGGACTTCTTAACATTACCTCTGCAGGAGCGATTAACCCTCGAACACTAACCGCCTCGGACAACACTGTTACCGTGGCAAACGGAGATGGTGTTTCAGGGGATCCCTCAATAGCTTTGGGTTCAGCGCCCAATGTCCGCACACACGTCCACACCTCCGACAAGGAGTCGCTAACAGCGGCGGGGGCCATTAACACAAATGTTATGGTGTCCGAACTTAACTTCGGAACAGGTAACGCTACTCTATCTGCCCCGCCGTCTTCCACTTTCAAAACCATTGTCAACGTCAATGCTGCCGCGACCACGTTGACGATCACCAACTACCAAACCCCTTCTGGTGGAACTGCTCTCAACTATGCGGCAGGTGCGGCTCTTCCTGCAGGTGAGACTCTGTCGCTGTACGGGAATGGAACTAATTGGTATCCGGTAGGGGGAACGACTCATTCTGTATATCCGTAACCATGGCACTTTCATTAAAAGTAACACCCGGTAAGACTTTCAGTGGGGGTAACCCCGGTGAGAAAGTCACTTACTCAGACTTGAACTTAGCGGCGTCTCCTACGGTGTCGCTGCAGGGGCAGGCTACAGCTTCGCAGATTGCTGATGGTGCAATCGATTCTAGCAAGATACAGGATGGAGCAATAACGACAGCGAAGCTTGCCGATGACAATGTGACCAACGACAAACTGGCTGGCGGAACAGCAGGTTCAATTCGCAGCTACGATGTCAACGGTCACCCGACTGATATTGCACCGGGGACAACCGGGTATATTTTGCAGAGCAATGGTGCAGGGGCTGAGCCCGGTTGGGTTCCCATTAACACCACCATCAGTAATGTTGACATCGGGCAGATTAACGGTGATAGCGCCTACGACGGAACCTTGGTGACCTACGGCGGAACTGTTTATCGGCACAAAACATTATTCGAGGGAACACCTATCACGATTACTGGTGGGAACCACAGTGAAGCGCATGGGCTCACAGCACCGGATGGAGGATCCACTGTCCCGCTTGTAAGGTGGGTCATTGTCAACACTAACTCTGAACATGGTTTTGTTGCCGGAGATGAGATTCCCATTGAGTTTGTGACTTTCTGGGCAGGTGTTGTTTTGTGGACTGTCACAGCTTGGGTGGATGCGACAGATGTCAATGTAAGCATCAGGTCAGGTCTGTCAGGAATGACTGTTGGTTTGAACGGAGTAGGTACGGTATTGAACATCAATCACTGGAAGTTGAAACCCTATGCTTACTCACTTGTATGAGTGGGTGCGTGACAGGGGTGCTGGAAAGTGGGTCAACGAAGACTACCTCGAACAGTGGGTAGGGTATCATTTACAAAATGGCGGAGTGAGGTATTACGCTCCGTTTGGCGTGATAGAAGGGGTTGGGTTTTTCCGCACCGACAATCATGTTTCAGAATTTGACTGGCAAGAAGGTCAGGGTGGAGCCATAGCTCTAATCGATCTACTCATTGCTGACACAGAAGAAGCGAAGCTTTTTATCTGTCGGCAATGGTGGGAGGAAAATAAACACTTAGAAGTCTGGGGGTGTAGGCGCGGTCATTGGCGCGAATACTCCCCTGCGTTAATAAACAGAATTTGTTATGGGAACAAAAGTAGAAGCCCCTCCACCGAGGGATTACAGGAAAGAGACTGGGGACACACTAAGAGCCCAAGTGGAACTAGCACCCGAGCTTTATGCAGCGGAGGCTGAGTTCGCGCCAAAGTATGCCGCTCTGGATGCTTCTATTTTAAAAGACATCCTCGGAGGTGATGACGGGTTACTTAACTTCTATGCTGAGGAGTTGCAGCCCGGTTTAGCTAGGGCGGAAGCAGCCGGGGAGAGTGTCAGCAGAGAGCAGGAAATTGCCGATGTCGAGAGGCTCGGTCGCCGCGCTTATGATGCAGTCGTTGCGAGCAATCCTTTATTGCAAGGGTTGACTCAGCAAGCGATGGATGAACTTTCAAGCGGTGCTGCACTGGATCCTACCTTGTCGAGAGAGGTCGAGCAGTTTGTCCGATCTGGGCAAGCCGACAGAGGTTTCGGGTTCGGAGGCGCTGATGTGGCTCAGGAGGCGATCTTCAAAGGGCGCGAAGCCGAGAACCTGCGTAGGCAGAGGCAATCTTTCGCTATGCAAATGGCGGGTATGACGGGAGATCCGTTCCAAGCGATTCTTGGCAGACCCTCTGTGAATATGACGACTGGGCTTAGTGCCATAGGTCAGACTTCTGGGATGGTTCCGCAGGGGTTGTTTAACCCAGAAAGCGCCTACGCTGGATCCTTGGCAGCGAGTAACTACAACGCTGAGTTGAATGCTAGACTGAATTCCGCTCGCAATCGGGCAGGGATGATTTCCGGTGCGTTGAAGGGACTCGGATCGTTCGGTGGAGGTTTAGCTTCCAGTGGGTATTTTAATTAGCAGCCAGTGGGGTAAGCATGCCAAGAGGATTTAGTCCAGCATCGTATCAGGGGCAGGGGATCCAGCAGGCCGATTGGTCTGGACCTTCTGCTGGTCAGATTATTGGTCAAGGGTTAGCCGATTTCGCTTCGTCGATTAGTCAGGGGGTTGAGGAGTCAAGAGCGAAGTCAAACAAGGCTAAGGCGCTACGCACGACTTTGTCAGAATACGGTTTGATGGAGAAGGGTGGAGGGCAGGATTTAAGCCTTGCCGAGTTGGAAGCTAGGGTGGCTGCTGCCCCTTACCTGTTACAGCAACAGGAGCAAGACAAGCAGTCAAAGGCAATGTCTTCTGCCGTTGCGGGTATGACTGACACCAGCGTTGGCCGAGTCACGCCAGATAGTCTGGCGAATGTGATGCGTCAACAAGGGCCTCAGTTGTCGCCGCAGAACATTGAGAGTCTTTTGAATTACTACGGTGCTTCTCAGCGTGCGACAACTGCAGCACAGCAAGTCAATCAGGCTAGACTAGACAAGATCGCTGAACAGCGACAGAAATATCAGAATCCAGACTTAACCGATGCCCAAGTTGATTTTGCTGCAGGTATGCAGAAGGAAATTGCAGGCAGTCAAGCCGTTAAAGATCACCAACTTCTGCGAGTTGCATACGAAAAGATCAAAGGCTACGCAACGGGAGAGCAGACTCCGGCCAAGGATATGGGGCTTATATTCAATTATATGAAAATGCTGGACCCCGGCTCTACTGTTCGGGAAGGGGAATATGCGACAGTCGAGCAAGCCAGAAATATTTCTGACAATATTAGAATGCTTTACAATAAAGCTTTGGCAGGAGTGAAGCTGACAGAGACTCAGAGGCAGCAATACCTGCAGGCTTCTGGCACAACTTTAAAAGCAAGCCGAGATACGACTGCTGACATTATTGGTAAATCCTATGGTGGTCGGTTCAAAATGGCTAACATACCTGCCTCTTACATCGAGCAACTTACCAACGATGACTCAATATTAGGGAAAAGAGAACTAGACACGGTGGAAATTGATGGAGTGAGGGGGGTTGTTCCTAAGTCCCAAGATGATATTGAGCGAGCTTTTGAACAGGGACTTCCTATCCGTATAAACGAAAAATGGCTGGACCCAAAACAACAGAACTAAACGTAGAGGAGTTGGACCTCTCTAAGTTTGAAGAGCGTCCAGAGGTTCAATTCGATCTTTCTAAGTTCGAGGAACGTCCGCGATTCAGCGATTCTAGCTACGACGAGAGTCCAAATTTCAACCTTTCCAAATTCGAGCAGCGCCCCGACTACACTCGGTTCACTGATCCAATGTATCGAGTTGGTGACGAGGACTATGAAGACTGGAAAGAGTGGAATGCGACCAAGCCAGACATCAGTTTAGGCGAGGGTGTGGCGTTGCTTGGGAAGGCGGCAAAGGATACCGCTGCCACTGTCTTAGCAGGAATCCCCGAAGCTGCCAGAGAAGTTGCTGCCGGGAATTTGAAACGGATTAGCAACTCACTGCTAGAAGGGGTCACCCGAGGGACAGCCGAGATGGGTGTCTTGGAGCAGCAAGTCAAGGGCAAGGCAGAGGAGTTGTATCGGAAGGCAAGAACACCTGCAGGCTTGACGGGTGATCTTAGGCAGTTGGCTTTGCAGACCGGGATGTCAATGGATGACAAGGATCTCGCAAAGCTGCAGAAAGAAGTCGAGATATCAACTTCGGACGAAGGTCGGCTGCAGTCGATAATGGACGAAGGCAATCAGCGAAATAAGTTCGAGCTATTCAAGAAAGCCAAGGAGCTGAACCGCATGCTTCACATGGCTCGCACTGGTCAGGAGAACCTTCTGGAAAACATCTTGGTTGGCGATCAGGTTGTCGGCATTGAGGATGTCAATGACCGTCTGACTGCCGCGATTCAAGAAGTCGCTGACATTACCTCTGTAGTGCCAGTAGCATCCGCAGGCAGGCGTCTGCTTACTAGGGCTGCTGCAGAAGTAACAGAACGTGCTGCCGGGAAGACTGGGAGGCTTTCTGGGGTCTTTAAAGAATGGGCTGAGCAGATCGATGCCACCGATGTCCCTCTCGTTGGAGGTCCACTGGCAGGGGCGCAGGCTGCTGCTAAGATGGCGGGTGATACTGCCCAAGCTGGATCCATCGCTGTCGAAGTAGGTGCAGAAACCTTAAAGCGTATGCCCACGCAAAAGGGCATCATTGAGAGCGTTGCCAAATCAACGAGAGTTCCCGAAAAGCTTCGGAGGGCAGTAGGGGTATTTCGTCCACTGGATCCAGCATTGAAGGTTGGGGCAGAAACTGTTGAAGGCGCACTCATAGGCGCTGGTGTCGGTGGGGCTCTTGGTGCTGCTGCCGAGGGCGAAGAAGGCTTTTGGAGTGGACTGGGCTCTGGGGGTGCCTTGGGGGGTATTTCCACCGGAGCCCCTTCCCTCCTACTTCGTTCGGCAGGAGCAATTCATTCTAAACTGGATCCCATCGGCAAGCGCGAATTGGAGGCGGACATTCGCCGGGAAGGATTGAGGCAGGTTAAGGACAACCTGTCGCCCCAGAGCTGGAATGCCATGTCATTTGATGACAAAGCAACGGCTACGACAGCTCGTCACATCCTCGGAGAGAGGTTCAATGTCAACGTCCTAGACACAGAGGCTTTCGCTAATTTAAAAGCGCCTACGGGGGTCACAGCAATGTATGACCCTGCGACTAAAACAATCTTCGTTGATTCAAGTTCTCCTACTTTCAAACAAGACTTCCTGCACGAATTCGGAGAAGCCTTGTTTGACTCTCCGGTGGTTAATAAAGGTGACATCGAACTGGAGATTGAGGCTGTCTACGGAAAGACTGAACTGAACAGGCTGAAACGGCAATACGCGGAGCAGTTTGTAAAGGCAAGGAAAGTTGCTGCAGGCGAGAAGAACCCCAAGGCTTCAAAGGAAGAGGTCAACAAAGAGTTGCTTGCCTTGTATCAAGATGAGCCGAACTGGATCACCCGTGAAATATTTGCGGAGTCAGTCATGGACACGTTGATCGACAAGAACCTTCAACGCTTCCGCAACTCTTCTGGGTTAAGGAGGGCGCTGATCAAGGCTAAGGAATCGGTGTTCAGAAAGATGGGTGTTGAGTTGGATGCAACAGGACGCTCGTTGCTATTCGGTGATGACTTAAAGAATGATCCGAAGCTGAGAAGTCGCATTGAAAAATACACCAGAGACCTTGACCGCTACTACAAGGACACTCGCAATCGTGGAAAGGCGACTAGCAGGGTTTCGATCAAACAGCAACCGGATCACCCTGCTGCTGGTTTTGTTGAGAATGCCGAAGGTGTTAAGGAGAACAACTTTGCTCGCATCAACGAAAGCGGCAAGGTTGAGATGAAGAACGCTCAGGAGGTCCGAAAAGAGAATGCTCAAAGGCGGAAGGAGATTAGAGAAGAGATAGCTGAGTTGGAGGTGGTGGATCCATCAGAAGGTGACTTTCTGAGTTCAAAGCCGTTACTCAATAACCCTGACCGTTTTGAATTGCGAGGAAAACAGATTCCTCAGTCCATCAAGGATCTGCCGATGATGACTCGGTCTAAACCGACAATCGAGGATTTAGAAAGAGCGATTAGGAACGGTGATGTTTTAGAATCGTGGATCCACGCTATTGGCCCCGAAGACTTCTGGAATGTTGTGAGACGACGAGGCGGCAATGTCCCTGTTCAGAAATACGAATACATGCCCTATGAGTTTTTCATGTCCCAAAAAGGGAACCTCTCTGTTCGGGTTTTAAACATGGACAAGATTCGGGCGAAAGCCGACTTGCTAAACCAACAAGGTAAGCTGAGTTTTTGGAACAACGATGTGAACGCATTCATGGAGTCTTTGAAAGACTATGTGATGGCTCATAAAGAGGGGAAGAGTGCGGCTACCGTTATGTCGCCACAGCAGCGCAATGCTATTAGCGGATTCTTCGGGCTGAAAGGCGTAGGTGATTTACGGAAGCAATGGAAGACATCCGGTGATAAAGGGATATTTGAGAGGCAGAGAATTGATAGAATCGCCAGCATTGATTTCACTGGACGTCAATTCCCATTCCAGCAGGAGTATGCCAACCTAAATTTCTCAGCGCCGAGGATGGCTGAGATGGATTCTGCTTACATGAAGGCGGTTGAAGCCGGGGACATGGATGCGGCTCAGAGAATGGTTGATGAAGTGGCCCGACAAAGGGGTTACACTACTGGGAAGGTTTATCACGGGACCAAGCAGGAATTCACTGAGTTTGCTTCTCCAAGGGATCCGAACCGGATGATCTATTTCAGCAGGGACCGTCAGTTTGCGGAAGAGTATCCTAGGGGGTATGGAGGACACCGCAACCCCCCTGCCGCCATAGCTCAGAGAATTGAAGCGGTGAAGGGGCAATCCAGAAAACTTGCAGAATCTCTTTTTGAGCAAGAGGAAGCACGGTTAGGCACCTCTGACATCCCTGTTGATCGATCAATCGAAATCTTTGAACAGGTGAAGGGATTTGAACGACAGCATCTGGACGGGATGACTGCCAGCGAGGCTGAGAAGTCTATGGGCATCCGAGTCATTGAAGCATATTTGAATGTCGAAAATTTATTCACACCCGACAAGTGGACCGAGTTCAAGGACGTTGTATTCGACATACTGGGGATCCGTTCCCAGTCGGAGATGACACCACAAACTAAGAAGGCTCTTTCCGAAGGCAACTACCTGATATTTGAGAATCCAAAATTAGTGGATGCCGTTTTTCGTAAGGGGTATGACGGCATGCTCATCTCAGAGTCCGGTCCGGCCAACACCATCGCTGTCAGAGACCCTAGCCTAATCAAATCAGCGGACCCTGTTACCTATGACGCTGATGGCAGTCCGATTCCGATTTCGCAAAGGTTCGATCCATCGAAGGATGACATACGGTTCTCCGCGCCTAGGCTTGATCCCCGTGACCCCATTACGGCAGACAGTGGCATCAGCGAAGTCAGTGACGCATATGACAGGTTTCGCGTAGGGACAGCCAAGCTTGGAACAGAGAAAAGACCAGTTGACACTCCTCCTGAATCGAACATCTCTTCTGAGATCGTCCCAGATAAAGCGTTGGTGACCCACATGGGGATGTTCAACTATCCTACCATTCCTGCCGAAATACGATCCATCAGCGACCCCAAAGAGAAGCGAGACGCTTTGGTCAGTTGGATGGCAGACAACCTCGAAGCTTTGTATTACAAGTTCGACGAGGATGTAAGGCATCGGTCAACTCATTGGTATGATGGGGGGCAACGAATATCAGCACTATTTGCTGATCGATACTCCGTTTCAATGGAACAGGCGGCGGGTGTCATAGCAGCACTATCGCCGCAACGTCCATGGTTTATGAACGTCGCTCAGGCAGAGCAGGTCATTGACGTTTACCAAAATCATCAGGATGATGTCATTACACGTGAAGAGCATGGCGAGGAAATTGAAGCAATTATCCAAGCTGCCGAAGCGCCAGCCAAGCAGAAGCGCAAAAAGAAGCCGGGAGAAACTCGCTTGGCTGCAAAGCGTCGTAAGAACTATAATGACCGTCTTGACCAGAAAGCTAGGGATGACAGGCGGGAGGTTCTCGAAGCTATTTACGGAAAGAGCATCCGAACCTTAGACTCTAATTCTGAACTGCAGGGTTGGGCAATCCGAACAATAGCTCAGACACTGTATGGTAAAGATCACAGGGTGATTTCCCCAGAAGGCGACCCTATGGGGTTTGACATGTTGGACGATGGTTCTGGTCCTAAGAAATCCACTTGGGGTGGCGTTGATGCGATCAAAAAATCTGTGAACATCATCAAGGACGGGAGCATAAAAAACATCTCCGAGAACCTCGGTGATAAGCATAAGGTCAGGAACTTTTATAATAACTTGGTCGCTCCGAATTCCCCGTTTGGTGATGCCACCATGGACACCCATGCTGTTGCTGCCGCCATGCTGATGCCATTCGGCGCAGAGTCTCTTCCGGTCAAACATAATTTCTCCTCGACAGGATCCCCTGCCCTCGGTGTCAATGGAACCTACCATGTTTTCTTGGACGCTTACCGGGAAGCTGCCAGAAGAGTGGGAATACAACCTCGGCAAATGCAGTCTGTTACATGGGAAGCGGTGAGGTCATTGTTCCCGTCAGACGCTAAGAAGCCGAAATCAAAGCACCGACTTTCCCTTGGGAACACGAAGAAAATCTGGCAAAATAACAACGCGAATGAAGCAAGAAAAATTATCCTCCGAGATGAAATCCCTCCTCCAACGTGGGCTCGACCCACAGATTCTGGACGGGCTGATAGAGACACGCCCTTGGTGGGAGAAGACGCTTGGAAGCAAGCGGACGTTGGAGGAGGTGTTATATTTGGAGGTAGACGACGCCAGTCAACTCCTGAATCAGGAGGAGGAGTAGGCCGCTTCTCAGCGCCTAGGGGAGTCACTGCAGAAGTGATTCAGGCAAGGGGTTTGACTTCCAACCTCAACGAGGCAGGCTACGTCACTCCACGGGGAGACCTTATCGACTTTTCTGGCAGATCCTACGAGTCTGACCTCTACAAGAAGTCGAGTTCTGGTCGCTGGCTTTTGAAAAATAAATCTCAGAGGGATTACCATCGGGGCCAGAGAGAGATAGACCACAGGGACTTAGGCGCTGATGACACCGGAGAGGATCCCATCGGGTTAATGCAGTCGGAGGGCAACATCCGAATCGATGGGAATTCTGGGTTTGTGGACATTGGAGTCGAACCAACAGACTCGCAGTTTTCCGTAATTAAACGGCTTTCAAGTTCATTTGACGGGGAACTGGTGGTTGATTTGACAGAAGGCAATAGGTCTTCGGGTATAACTTACCCTGCTGGCACTAAACCAGCGAAGATTGTCGGAGACATCCGACGATTCTACCGAGGCGAAGACATTGACAGCGGTATCCGCTTCTCAGCACCCCGCCCCCTTAACAACAGAGGTGGGTTTGTAGCAAGAAGCCCTTCCGGTTATAGAGCAGTCAGAACATCCAACAGGGCTGGGATCCGAGTCTACGATCCGAAAGGGCGTTTCATCGGCAGTTTCAATAAACTCGCTGCCGCCGAGATTGCGATTAGCGATGATCAGGAGGAATAATCGCCTGATCCATAATCGCCGCTACCGTAATCACCATTGCCATAATCCCCTTCGCCTTGGTCGATGCCTATGGTGGCTTGAAGCATGCTCTTCAAAGCTGGGTTCTCTCCAAGTTGTGAGCTTAGGTAATACAAAGCTACAGTCGGTATCTTCTCTGGTTTGAGATCGTGCTTCCTGCCAATTGATTCTGCTATTTGTTCTATTTTCATTTTAGGGTTTCAAAGAAGGGTTTTAGTTTCTCTGAAAATTCTCTGTGTGGGTTACAGTGTTCCATCCACGCATCTTTGCAACACTGTTGATGGTAGGTGTAGTTGTCTGCGAATGCTTCCAATGCTTCGACGATGTCGAATATGTTTGATCCAGTGTCAATGCAAGTATCTTCATACAACAGCTTACCTGCGGCTGACTCCCAGTAGTCGCCTAGATTTACGATGACTGGCATACCGTGGGCTAGTGCCTGATGTATGACAAACCCGTAGCCATCCGCCCCCGGTTTGTGATGTAAGAGGAACCCAAACTCAGACATGTAGTCGAGGATGCGATCCAAACCGACAGCCCCATGGAAAGCCCCAGCGCCATGAAACTTCACGGGCCAACCTGAGACCTGCGCTATGTCTTTTCCTATGGCTATAGCTTCAGTATCAGGGTAATGAACGAAAGATGCTGCGCTTCTCACATTGCCGGGGGTTTTCCAAGGACGAATGGTGAATTCAGGGTGATACTGAACACTGTGAACATTGTCATCAACAGGCGAAGTCGTTGAGTTAAGGACGTTCCTCAATCCTTCTAGTTGAGAAAGATCCCACTGATTCCCAACCTGTAAAACGTGTTTGGCGTTAGGGCAATGGTCCTTCCTGAATTTCTCCATGCATGGGTAGTCTTCGAGCAACGTGGTGATGATCAGATCCCAGTCAGCCTTTCTGGCTTCGTCCAAGGTCACACCCTTGTAGTTGAGGTAGGTTGCGCCTCCGAGGTATTGATTTGCTGTCGCTTCACTCGGATGGACATGCCAAAGGTCTTCGTGATACCAATCCAAGCCAAGGGGGCGGTAGATGTCTGCACCCATCCGCTCCCCGAGCAGGATTAAGCTTTCATGAAGCTGTTCATGGTGGAAGGTGCAGAGGATTTTCATGTAAGTGGAATGTTGGCTTTGTAGTAGTCGTAGAAATAATCCTCGCCACCATCAACAGGGTTCCTGACTTTTCGGAAATACTCCAAGCCTTTTTTGTATTGGTCATTTTCCTTATCCGACATTAGTCCACACTCTTCCCCGAACAACCTCCATGCTGCTATGCGCTTGGAGATTTCAATGTGATCTTCTGAAAACCAATGAGGGTTCTTTGTAGGATCTTCGCTTTGCTCGCATACTTCTTGGAATGCAAGAGGAACCCATGTTTCTAAATTCCTGACAGCATTGGTTACGCCTCCTGAGAGACTTCCGATGTGCATCGACCAAGTATGGTGGCTTTCCGGTTTATTTGCCCACCAGTTGTAGGCATGGACTTTGTTGCATTCCAGATCTAGGATTCGCTTCTTGTTGAAACACAACTCCCACACGTAGGAGGTGAAAGTGTCACTGGCCGAGTGTTCCTCCTTTGGCGCATAGTCAAGCCACTTTATTTTTTCACCTTTTGGCCAATTCTTCGGGTTCAATGTCTCTTCCCTGTAAATCAAATCCTTCTTTGATGTAAAGAAGCAGCAAGGCCAAGCACCGCCGGGGCTTTCACCATATTTGTCTTTAAATGCGTCACTAAGCTCTTGGTGCGCTGCTCCTCTTGGGATCATAGCTACATCGTATTCATCGTCTTCAATCTTCTTAAAGACATCGTTCATTCCCTCTGGGTCTAAGACATAGGAGTCTTCCTCCATGACCACCACCGTGTCATTCAGTCCTTCAAGGAAACCACCCGGCAGAAGCCCGAGCGCCTGTTCGCAGACATGTCCATGAATGTCGGGTGTGTTGGTTATCGCGAACCTGACATTGCTTTCTCTCAGCATGTCAGAGATGGGCTTCACCCAGTGCTTCGGACAGAACCCAGACACAGTGACAGCCACCGTATCAATCTGACATTTATGTCTGTAGGTGTTGAGGTTTCTGAGCCAGAAATGGAGCAGCCAAGGGTTGGCAACGTGCGGCATGATTATATGTCTTTTCATAGTTTACAGGCTTCTTCGACTGAGAGGTTTTCAGGTTTAGGTTCTATTTGCATTTCGGGCAGAGCCCACCAATCCTCAAACGGATGATCTGGCGCAAAACAAACATTCGGGCGAACCAATTGATACCCCAAAAGGTTCAGGTATGTTCGTTGAAAATCACGCAACCAACTACCGACTCGGTAGTAGTCATGCTCAATCTGAATGACTCGGAATTTAAACAAATGAAACGGCAATGTTGAGAGTGCTGCATTGGTGTTGTTATCCACATCCAGAGACAAGT
>Ga0255781_10000207_pt1 | contig 45381 bp, 63 predicted proteins | sample 101ome_21_FD_179979 | JGI IMG/M metagenome (GOLD analysis project Ga0255781, IMG submission 179979) | Coastal salt marsh microbial communities from the Groves Creek Marsh, Skidaway Island, Georgia - 101413BT metaG (version 2) | ecosystem: Environmental > Aquatic > Marine > Intertidal zone >... | reverse complement strand
AGGTTCGTTTGCAGATTGCGTATTTTTTATCTCGATCTGCTTTACCGTTCCATCCTCCATTGATTCTGAAACAACATTCGTCAAATCCTTTTGTGAGGCAGACATTTAAAAGATCATTATCTTTTATCCATCCTAATGCAGATCTAAAAGGATAATGATTTGTCACGTATTCCCAACCTCGCTCTATAATTTTTGGGTCTTGTAAAGTTTCAGCGGCACGCTCATAGTTATAACGACCGGTAAGCATTAATACACCGGCACCTTTAAATTTTTTACCGTCACCTGGATAAATGTTGCCGATATCAGCTCTCATTTCATAGATTGAACCATCAGCAATTTCAGACATCCAACGGAAGTCACCAGTTTCGTGCATCAGGTTAGCGATGAGCATACACATTGCACTTTTATGTTTATCAAAACCAGAAGCTACCAGGAGTTTATTGAAATCAGCACAGAAAGTTGCATCGAATTTATGAGCTGCATAACCCGTCAGCTGTTGCATTACCTCAGGAGTAATGATTTTAGTTGATAGCTTTTCAGGGGAGGCTCGATAAATTTCTGCAAATTCATCGAGTACATCCTCTGGGATTTTACCTTCTAAAAAATTCCAGGCTGCAATTTGATGCGACAGCTCTTTGTAATATTTAGCTGCGTTCTTAAGACTTATTGGCATTTACTTTTACCACTGCGTATATGAATCACTTTTAATGTAAGTTTCTAATTCAGGAACTGTAGTACAGCCTTGAATACCGGTTTCTTTTGTGGTGCAGTTTGTACGAATTGTTTCACGTTCAGTTTGAACAGCTGCATCAATGCTGGAAGTAGGATCAGAAGGATCTACTGAACGGATAACAACCCAATCAGTTTCAGCAAGCAGATTATAAGCTTTATCTTTTGTAGTTTTAATCCAGTTTGTTTTCAATTCAGTTAAGTCTTTGGGATTATCAGGTCCCCAATAAAACCGACGATCGTAACTAGGAGCAGGCGTAGGTTCTGGATCAGGAGTGTAGACGATACCGATGGCTTCTTTTTCAGCTTCAGTACTGGTTTCTAGCCAATTAGAAGGATAATATTTACCGCTTGAATCTTCAAAACCTTGCCCTGGCTTTAGGACTTGACCATTTAAGGTGTACATAATTTAAACACTAGTAAATGTATTGTAACTCAATCACCTTGCTCTTGCTAATTTAAAAGGATTTTCAGCAAAAGCAGCGTAAATCATAAGGTCGCTATCATAATTTATGTCAGCTGTGCTTGAAGTGTTTCGACATTTAAATCCATTAGACAAGAAATCTAAAGAACTAACAGTTGAACTACTTTCAATTGTAGTGTCATTTGTTATTAACTCTGCAAATGCTAGGTTTACAGGATCTCTTTCTATGTCATAAAGCACCCAATTTGAACTACGATCACTGTTTTTAATTAAAATCCACTTTGGTGTAAATTCTAAAGCAATAAAAGCTGCATCGTTATCAGTTCTGCTTCCATCAAAAGTACCAAAAGTACTATATCCTTGAATAGGTGTCCAAACATAAGCAACGAAATTTCGATTATTATTATTAGTTGCAGTACCACCACCTAAAGTAAATACTGTGTTATCAGGTTCAGTATCCTGCCATCTATTAGTTGCAGTACTTGCACTACTAGTCTGATTAAGTTGTATATATTGGGTAGCTCCTAATCCATCGTGATATATCTGCCAGTTTTCTGTACTACCATCACGTTTTTTAACAATTATGAAAGCAGGTGTTACACCAAGTCCATGTCCTACAGTTGCGCCAGAGTTTCCATTACCTGTATAAAGAACAGTTGAAATACCTGCAGTTGTATTAGTGCGGACAGTGGAAGTAATTGTTCCATCTGTATTAGTAACTCCAGAACTACCTGAATCCCAGCTCCAGCCTACGTATGTATTTGTAGCTATTCCATTTACATCATTACCACTAGAAAGAACAAAACCATCTGAAGTGAAGCTTGTTAATCCACTGGTAACAGTAGTTTCGTTGACATTACTATTTACTATTAATTGTTCATTTGCTGCACGCTCTGTGTCATAAATAACATGATTTGTAGTTATGTTTCTACCTTTAATCCAAACAATATCTGGACTGTAATTAAGTCCACTAATTGTTTGTGAGCTACTATTATTTCCATTCCATAATGTTGCATCCATTACTTCATTGCTATTAGTGAAGGTAGGTGTTGGCAGATTTTGAGTGCAAAGTGCAGCATGACTTGCTGGTACGCTGTAACTAAAACTTTGCGAACCAAAGTTGGCTCTGATTTCAGCACCGTTAGCACTATTAAAACTTACCGCAAACAACCACGTTCCTGTAATACCTGTAAAGGCAGTGCCTTGACTTACTCCATTTTTATAAAATACGAGATTACCTGCATCTAAATCAATAGCAACACCAATAACATCTCCTTGTGCATAGGTTGCACCATAGCTACTATTGGTGCCATTTCGTTTTTGTCCATTACTTAGATAAGCATAACCAGTAAAATTTCCAACGTCATCACCAACTCTTCCTCCCTCAGTTGTATCACCACTTTCTATAAGTCCTATATAAAGGGTGCCACTTGTTAAAACACTAATTGTAAATTCTGCGTACCATTTTCCAGAAGAAAAACACATTGTTGTTGTTCTTCTTCTATTAGTAGTACTAGTTGATGCACATTCAAGATTTCCATTATCAACTAAGGTGATACTATCAACAAGAGCAATTTGATTAAATAAACAATAATTATTATCTGGACTATCAGTAGTTTGATTAATGGTACCTAAGTTATTAGGAGTCCAGTTGTTTCCATTGCCACTGCTATCTGTGCCGAGGGCACCAGAATCACTAAAATTTAGATAAAAACCATTGTTACCATATGTTCCTGTATATTCTTTTGCTTGCCAAATATTATCAGTATCAAATTCACCAAAATCAGTAGGTGATAATGCTTGTCCATCTACCCAATGCATTTCACTGAAGTAGCCATCGTAATAATTACCAACATCTCGTCCTAATCGATGATTAGCACCACCATCATTAAAATTATTACTTGTACCTGTTCCTGTAGCAATGCTGACACCATTAAGATAAAGTGTATGAGATGTTCCATTTTGAACCCACACAAAATGGTACCAGGCTGCTACATCACGAAAAACACGCGTAGTTTGTATTGCAGTGGTAGAGCTTGTGTCTACATAAAATTGATCACTGGAGTTAAAACCAATTTGAGAGCCACCAGGTACTCTTAATATAGGATTATCTTGATAAAGTTTAAGGCGTTTTGTCCAAAAAGAAAAAGTAAATACAGTTTGATCTGTCGGAGTACCAAAGCTACGATCAAAGTGTTCACTATCAGAACTGGCAAGATAAACTGAGTTTTTAGCTGGTTCAGCAGGGGTAATATTTTGTCCTGCAGCACCGCCAATAGCCTGTCCAAAAATACTCATTTTTTTATCCTCTTATCAGGAGTATGGTCCTGTACCAACGCAGTGAATACTGGTTGCTGTTCTTACAATATAATCCAAACGACTTACACTATTTGCAGTTCCTGAAACTGCAAATCCAGAACCGTCAATAAAATCCCAGTTTGTGTCGTATGCAAAGGAATGACTTCCTACTCCATCTTGAATAACAAAGATGGAGCCTACTTGACCAGGGGTTACGTTCGTTGGATTTCCTAATGTAGTTCCACCACTTAAAACAAGGTTGAAGTTACAAGAGGAAGCAAAGTCTGGCGTAGGTGTAGCACTCCATGCAAGGTTAGCAATTTCTGCTACTGCACCATTTTTTGCAGTGATAACACCTGATTCAGAAATAGAAACACGTTCTACACCTTGTGTAGTGAAGTTAATATTTCCTGCTTCTGCGGTATAAATACCTGTGTCTTTATCACCGCTAAAGGTAACAGAAGGAGCAGCTGCTGTACCTGAAGCAAAGATTCCACTAACAATATTTGCAGTGGTTGCATTAGCAGTAGTTGCATTAACAGTTAAACCACTAATGCTTTGACCTGTAATTGCAGTTGCATTAACGGTCGTACCGGTAATGGTTTGACCTGTGATTGTTACTGCATTAATAGCTGTACCAGTGATGGTAGTACCTGTAATGCTGGTTGCAGCAAAACCTACGCCACTAATAGTTTGCCCTGTAATTGTTGTGGCGTTAACACTAATTCCACTAATCGTTTGACTTGTAAAGTTACCAACATTAACAGTCGTACCGGTAATAGTTATACCTGTAATTACAGTTGAAGTTAAGGCAGTGGTATTAACAGAGTCTCCTGTAATGGTTGTTCCAGTGACTACTGTGGCGGTAAGAGCAGTGGTATTAACAGATGCTCCCGTGATAGTTAAACCACTGATAGTTCCAGAAACAGTAATGCCGCTACTAAAAAGTGCATCACCACTTACGGTGAGTCCACTTTGGATGGTAACTGTTTCAAATGTTGGATTTAAATCAGCTCCAGGGGTATCAGTAAGTTGTTGCCAAGAGCCATTGCGATATCCTTCAAAGTTACCGGCTTCTGAGTTAAGGCGAATCATGCCTTCTACAGCTGTTGGCCTTTGACCAGAAGTACCGACAGGAGTTGTGATAGCTCCTGCTCCGCCAAAAGCAACACCAGTTGTACTAACAACAGCTCTTGCTAAGCCACCAACTGCAATACCAACTTCATCAGTAAGTGGTTCATATAATCCGGTATCTAAATCTCCTGTAAATGTAATCGACGGATTAGTTACAGTACCTGATGCAAAGGTACCAGTTGTTGTAGTGATGCCACTTAAGGCAAATAGGCCGCCTTGAATAGAGGCTTCACCACTAACGGTTAAGTTACCACTAACCGTATTTTTATCGACCAGGCTGGAAACGGTGACAGTAACGTTGTCGCTAACGCCTGAGGTATATGTTATAAAGTCAACCCTTACTTCACCGTATTGTGCCATAGTCTTATCAATACATATTTGTTATTCTACTTTAGGCCGACCAAATTGTTAACACAAATCTTCCTGCACTGCCGCCAGTTCCTGACTCAATAGTCATTGCGCGGTTACCATCGCAACTTGTGTTGACTTTTTCACCTTCATTATAAAAACCGGTATTTAAATCTCCTGTGAAAGTGACTCCAGGTTCGCCTGATGTACCCCAGGGGAATGCCGCTTGTCCTAAGCTAACATTTAATCCACTCGTAATACTAATAGTTTCACCGGTTATTGTGGTACCGGTAATATTTACGAAGGTACCATTAGTAGCTAATACTTCTGTTCCGGTAATTGTTGTACCTGTAATATTTACAAACGTACCATTACTAGCTAATACGTCTGTTCCGGTAATTGTTGTACCAGTGACGTTAACGTAGCTAAGGTTTGTACCAATTATAGTTTCACCGGTTATTGTTGTACCGGTAATATTTACAAAGGTACCATTAGTAGCTAATACGTCTGTTCCGGTAATTGTTGTACCTGTGACGTTAACGTAGCTAAGGTTTGTACCAATTGCAGTTGCTGCAAGTGATCTGTTAAAGACACCTGAAGTAAATTCAGCAGTGGTTCCTGTTACTGTTGTAAATATTCCGGTAGCAGCAGTAACATTTCCTGTAGCAGTAATGTTTTCTGTTACATCTAAGTTGCCTGAAATAGTTAAGTCACCGCTGAAGAGAAGCTCTGCCAGGGTTGCAGATCCTTCAACATTAAGATCTCCACGGACAACTAAACCGCTAACATTGCCTGATTCAAAGTAAATATTATTGATACCACTAATGTTGGTATCACCGTCACCAATGATGTCTCCGCTGGTCCTTAGATCACCAGTTGCAGTAAGTCCGTTATTAAAAACAGTTGTTCCTTGTTGAACTAAAAGACCACTATTAACAATTCTGTTGGTTACATAAATTTGGTTAAAACGTGTTACATAACCAGATATGTTGTATCCAGAAAGATTTGTAAAGTAACCGTAAGTTCCAGTTACTGTATTGCCAGTGATTGTTCCACCAACATACAAATCTTGTTCAATAATTCCACTGCCGCTAATTGTGGCATTTTGTTGAACAATAAAGTTACCGCTAATGGTTTGGTCACCACTAAAGCTTAAGTTTGTTGCATTTAATGTATCAACATTAATGGCATCAGCATTAACAGTATTGAAGTTTGCTGTTGTTCCGGTTACTGTTCCAAAAGCTGCAGAGGTTCCTGATACCCCTTGGAATGTTCCTGTTGTAAATGCAGCAACAGAACCACTAACTACATTGATATTTGCCGTGGTTCCCGTTAAGGTGTTTGTATGGATACCAAGGGATACGAGCTGAGGAATATTACCGGTAACACCTGTTAAGCTCTGTGCTGTTAAAGAATCATATTCACCAGTATCACCTGTAATAAAGGTACCTGAAACAAAATCAAAATAACCAGAGGTTACATTTAATACACCAAAGTTGCCTGTATCGCCAGTAATTGTTCCACCACTGATTGTTCCTGTGGTTTGGATACCAGAAGTAAAAGTACCTGTTGTAACAACAATGCCTGTTGCAATTAAGTTTGATGCATTTAGATATTCAAACCAACCTGATTCAACAACCAGTCCCCGTGGAACCGTAAGGTCTACAAAGGTACCGCTGACTCCACCAATGGCTTCACCAGTGATCGTGGTTCCAGAAAGGGTGTCGAAATAACCACTGGAAAAATCAGCAGTAACACCTGTTGCAATACTGAAATTACCTGAAACTGCCTGCAGATAATCAGTAATTGTATTGTCAATTGTAATTTGAGTGGCAACAATGTTGCCTGTAACTGTTAAATCATTACTAATATTGACGTCATCTAAGAAGCTAGTGCCGCTTTCAAACGTTGCAAGACCACTAACAGTTAAATTAGATTCTAAAGTTGTCGTGCCACTAACTGATAGGTAGCCAGAAACTAATAAGTTGCCGACTTCAAAAGGATCAATTTCAGTTGTGTTGACGTAATAAGTATCTAAATAATTACGAAATTCCGTAAAGGTAATCTTTTTGTTTCTTAAGGCAGGGTCAACCTCAAAAACATCGACCAGGGTGAGTACATCCTGATCGACAATATCCCCGGCTTCAATTGAGGGAAATTCGGTTATCTTTCTATTTGGCACCCTGCTCTAAGCCAAGTCCTAGAACAATTATAAAACGGCTTATTTATCTCGAATTTCAATACGAGGCAGAAGATCAGTAGTGAAATTCCAAAGACCTTGTCCACCGAGAACGATACCTGCTGAAATCAGGAACATAACACCGAGTTCAGCCAGGGTTAAGTTTCGTCGTACATAAACAACTTTAGGTTCCGGCTGCGGAATAGGAGGTTGAATTTGCGGCTGTGGCTGGAAAGGCTGTTGAGGTACCGCAGGTCCATTTGCGACTTGTGCAATTGCATCTTGCAGAGCTTTTTCACGCATCTGCTGAAAGTTCATCTGCGGACGCATTTGCGGCGGTGGCGGAGGTGCCTGTGTTGCAGCTGAAAATTCTGCAGGATTTGAGTACCTAGGCCCTTCCTGATTTTCGTAATACGCTCCTTCTTCTGGAGTATAAGTAGGTTGATTACTAGAAGGGACTTGCTCTTCCATAAATAACACAGTATGTTCATAGAAACTGTAGCATTATTCTTAACATATGTCGGAGCTTAATAAATCACTGGAAAGTATTTCTGGTGAATTGAAAGGCATTAGGAATATCCTGGCCTCTATGTGGCATTCTCGCTACAAAGATGGAGAGACGGATCAGGTAAGTCCTGAAATCTATGCTGATGAATACATTTCTACTGAAGAATGTGCTAAACGCCTTGGCGTAACTGATCAAACAATCCGTAACTGGATTCTCCAAGGCAAAAAGAAACATAAATCTGATTTCTCTGGCTGGGTGCAAGGCATTCATTACATCGTCTTGCCCACTGGCCCTAAGAAAAATATTGTGCGTATCCCCTGGAACCAATTGATTCTGTCTTATCAAAAGGGTCCGGATGCAAATCTTCGCACCTTTGATGCGACAGGTAAGCATTTATATGAGGCAAATACGCGTGCCCACTGGGACAACGTACCTAAACCTCGCGAAAAGTGATATGCCACATCGTTTTAATAATATCGATATTGATATGCTTACCCTTAAAAACTATAGAGAGAAGTTACCAGAAAGTTTAGCTAATCAAGTTGAACTTTTTGTTCCTCCCTCTGGATCGTTTGATGATGCAATACTGCGTCGTTATATTGAAGTGATTAAAGAATTTGAATTAGAAGATCCAAATAGTAATATGACACTTGCCAATCGACTTAGGCTTGCTTTTGTCGATATGAAACCAGATACTATTTGTAGTCGCTTTCCCAATGCTGACTTGCCTCTTAAGCGTAGGCTGCGTTGTGTAGCAGAATATCTAATTCGTGCTGGAGAATTTGATAAGATGCGTGATGACAATGGTAAATTAATTAAAAAACGAGGAGTTTTAGGCAAGATGGTGGTCATTTACCAACCCTTACCTAAGATGTTATCGATACTGCAAAAACAAAGGCTATTAAACAATGAGTAGAAGAGAAGATTTAATTAAGGCAGTTTGTGGCAAGGACTTAGAGGGTAATAGCGCACGTTATGCGGATGCCACCATTAAACTAATCCTTGGTGATATGGGCAAATATTTTGTTAAATTTTGGAATGCAGAGGGGCCAGGGGTAATGGTCATGCAACCAAAATCTGAACGTTCAATGTTTTGGATGACACTGGAAGAACTGCATTCTGCATCGGAGAATGCAGATGATGAATTGTCAGAAACGTTTAGCACCATTTTGCAATCAGCTCAAAAGATTGATCCAGAAGCAGGTGCTGCCTATATTGTCAACGATGAAAATGGAATGCGTTATTTTGTAATTGATTACAACAAGGCTTCTGAGTAATGGCCGTTAGACGTGGTAATACTAAGAGCGAACACTTTGAGTGGATAAGCAACCGTGATTTGGTTGACTCTGCCCATATGCTTATGGGTTCGATTGATCTCGATCCTGCTAGCAGTGCATTTGCTAACGAGTACGTCGGAGCAAAAGAATTTTATACCCCTACTGAAGATGGATTAAACGATATGGAATGGCATGGAAATGTCTATTGTTTCCCTCCATGTCAACCATATTTCTGGGATAAGAAAAATGATCGTTGGAAAGTGACGCGTGGATTGTCACCTACTTTGACATCTGGTCATGCCTTATGGTTTCGGACAATGAAACGTAAATGGTTGGCTGGAGAATTTGAACAGGGGATCTATTTTACAAATTATGTAGATTGCATCATGTACAACCAGGACATGTTCGATTTTCCTATGTGCATTATGAAGAGTAGACCTCAATTAATCCGTCATTATTATGCGGATGATTCTACTGAAAAGAAAAATACAGGCGTCTGTTTAATTGTATATATGCAGCCACTAGATAGAGTGGCTGAAGCTACCGAAGAATTTATCGACATTTATTCTGAAAAAGGACGAATTCTCGTATAAAATATTTGAACTTAGGGAAGGCGATGTCTGTATTAAGCGACAAGGAAATCCGCGAACTTGCCAATAATGGGATGATCACTCCTTTCGAGGATCATCTTGTTAACAAGGAAAATGATGTTCCTGTTCTCAGCTATGGACTTAGTTCCTATGGTTATGACATTCGTTTGTCACCTAACCAGTGTCTTTTATTCGGTGGTGTCCAGCACGGAATGTGTGATGCCAAAAATTTTGATCCTGAAATTTTAAAGGAGACTAAATTGCATGGAGACGAGCGAGGAAAGTATTTTATTATCCCTCCTTACGGCTATTGTCTTGGTGTTGCTGTTGAACATCTGGCTTTACCCAGAGACATTACCGTGGTTGCCGTGGGTAAAAGCACATACGCTAGGGCAGGAATCATGGCAAACATTACTCCAGCTGAAGCTGGTTGGGAAGGTCATTTAACTTTGGAGATTAGCAACTGTACTCCATTGTTTAACAAAATTTATGCCAATGAAGGCATTTGCCAGCTCTTGTTTTACCGGGGAGAGGAGTGTGAGGTTGACTATAAAACCCGCAAAGGTAAATATCAAAATCAACCGTATGAAGTAGTCTTATCTAAGGTTTAATATGAAATTGTCTTATTTAAAATTTAACAGTAAAGTTTAATAGTAAAGTTTGCTTGTGGAAGGCTGCGGCTTATCCGCATAGTTAGTTGAACCAGCCCTGCCAAATCGATCACCTTCGATAAAAGCAGGGGTTTGTCCTTGCTGATCTGTGTATGGCGCATCGTACTGACGTTTCTTCTGAAACTTTCCGGCTGAGCGAGCTGACTTTAAGAACTTATCAACACGACGCTCTTGCCCTTCGCCTCTTGTGCCCGCAGCATACGCGGTATCCATTACTTCCTCAGGAAGCCTACGAATGTCTACGCGATAGGCTCGGCCGGGAGTAAGGTCAGTCCTTTCTCCGCCAGAAGAACCCGCGTCAATCCTTTTATCGTAGGTATCTGAGTACGCCATACTAGAATTATAATTGACTTAAATCGGATTTATATTATGGATTTTTTATCTGCCTTTATGGAAGGTAATGATGAATTAAAGGAACGCATGACGACGTTAGATACGTTTGGTCAGCCTTTGGATAATGAGGCCAATGATGTTCCTTTATATGATGAATATAATCGTGGTTTGACATTAACGCAGCAAGATATGTCAGATCGTGTTAACTTATCTGTAGATCCAAGAGCAGAACCGAGATGCGGATTAACAGGAATAATTCCGAGTGCCGAGACGGGAATTATGCAGGGCGCGGAACCTCAACCCAGGCAATTAGTGGTGGATATGGGGCAACTATCACCGGAGGAACAGGAGGTAGCGATGAACAAACAACGCAAGCTCAGAACTGGTTTCAACCGGTCGGGACTGATCTAGACACGCTTTTACTTGGTGATTCTTCAGATACTTTAGAAATTAGTGATTGTCCAGGGGGTATTTGTCCTGTCCCCTGGGCAAAAAAAGAAAAGGTTGAGGATAACCAGGGGGATGATATTAATCATCCGTCGCACTACACCGAAGGGCGTCGGTTTGAAGCGATTGATGTAATTGAAGACACGATTAGTCGTGCACCAGATCCTGTTTTAGGTAATTGTCAGGGTCAGATTTTACGTTACATCTTGCGTATGTGGGATAAAGATGATCCATTAAAGAATGCCAAGAAAACCCGTTGGTACCTTGATCGGTTAATTCAACATCTAGAATCAGATTCGTAGAATTAAAATAACAGTAGATAGTATTTATTTATGGCACTTTCTCCTGGCAAAAAGGAAGCTAAGCTTAAAAACATGCTTAGTAAAAAAGAAAAAGAACTTCAAGGTAAAGACAGACAAATCAAGAAATTAGAAGAAGTTAAAGCTAGGTTTGAAAAAATGAAAGCAGAAAAAGCTGCAGAAAAAGCTGCAAAAAAAGACGAGCGGACTGCACGAAGAACCGCAAAAAAAGACGAACGGACTGCACGAAAAGCTGAGCAGGAGAAAAGAAAAAGAATGGGTAAGCCTACTATTACAACGCCTGCCATCCGTGACCCTAAAAAAGCAATCAGAAGGCCTCGTACTAAAAGCACTAAGAATGGCTAATCCAGATTATTATGACTTAAAAAAATTGAGGTCATTAGTAGAAAAGCCTAAGGGCAAACCAAAGGCTAATCCTAATACCTCAATTTTTAACAAAAAGTCTAAGAACAACAAAAAAGATCAATCAAAAAAAGGTTGATCTTTTTTAATCTCTTTGACGCCAGTCCTCTGTTTTCTCCTGAGTAAACCACTCAGCAATATCTTCTACACTTTCAAAAGAAGTGCGGTGGTTTCTTGGATCAGGATCTCCTAGATCCATGGCATTCATGAAGCCGTCAAGGCTATCAGCTTTCATGTCTGGATTAACGGCAAGCCTCCTTGCCCGTCTCATGATCTCACTGGCTGAACGATTTGCTTTTGCAAGTTTTTCAGCCCAGATCATATCTTTCAGCTCGACTTTTTCTCCTTTGGAAATACGCGAACAGATGTATTCCAGTCGAAGACGGTATTCTGTAGATAACACTTTCTCACCTCAACCAAAGAAAGGCTGAGCGTCATCTTCGTCCTCAAATTCTTCTTGATTCATCATGGATAGCGCAAGCTGTGCAAGTTCGATGTCAGTAGGGATATCAAATTCCATTTCAATATCTTCTGCTTGGAGCATATCTTTAATAGCTTGCAGCTCCATCAGGCGCTTGTGATAGAGATTAAGTAAAGCAATACGCATTTGATCCCACGTCATTTCTTCTGACGCAATCTCAGCTTTCCGCATTGCTAATTGGAGATGCAATGGCATATCCATTTCTTTCATCGTATCGAAATCGCCCATGCGAATATCAATCAGCTGTAATCATTCTACGTCCATGCAGTAAAAATAGACCGTAATTCTTCTTCGGTAATTTGTACCTGTTCACAGTGAAAACTGTTAGCAAACTCTGACAAAGTATATGGATCAATCCGTTCTTGCAATTCACGAATTGCTTTTACTTGCTTTGCACTGGCTTCATAATTCCTAAAAGCAGCCAGAAGAACCTCTTCACTGCTGATTACATCGTCATACTGTTCTTCCAGGAAAAGCTTAGATTCCTTGCGTCTGCGATCTAATAAACCGCCAATAACCTTGTGATTTTCATCAAAGATCCATTTACTCATTTCATGAGCAACAGCAACATAGTTTTGGTTTTCACAATAGTCGATGATGTTGCTATATAAAAAAGGTTTCCAGCCAACGGAGTGAATAAAAGAAATCAAAGCATTCTCCATACTTTGATCTAGGTCTAGGTTTAATTTTTCTAACTCATCCGCAATGATACGCACCTCATAAAGAAGGTACTCCAGGGCCTTCTCCTTGGTGCAGCGATGCCCTTGTTTTACAGGCGTGCCATCTGGGTAATAAGTTGTCCCATAGCCCAGGCTGTAGGGCTTGCCACCGGTAGATGGATCAGCAAAAGCTTTCTCGTTAAAACCTTCAAAAGTTTTAATTAGCTTTAAAGCTTCACTATATGGATACATAAACCAGTGGCGTATCCAATTAGTTTATATTACTTTCCTTGTCCACGGCTCTTTTTGCGACCATGATTTGCCTTGGAATGCTTCCCTTGGCCTTGGCGCGTTTTTTTGGGGGTGCCAACAACGTAGCCACCGCCTTTAATGTTTTTGCTCATGCATCTAAAGAAGCTTCACATAAGATACTAAACAAAAACAGCTTTAATTGTTGGTAATTAACCTGTTCTTCTGGTGGCCTACGAGGTGAGCCAGGCCACATCTCTATGGCATCACAGACAGCTTGATACAAAGTTCTAGTATCTTCTAAAGATAAATCAAAACTTACATTTACCATTTAACTTTGTGACTCCAATAACGCGCACTCATCTTACTTGGGTTGCTATCTTGTGCATTATGACGTGCATAATATGACTTCTTACGTGCTTTGTCTTTGGCTGTCGTCGGATTTTTGCCAGCGCCCTTCACACCCTGCTGGCCAAAACGAATTATCTTTTCTTTCCCTTTGTCGCAAGCTTTTACAACGTGTGATTTAGTTGGGTGCTTTGGTGTTCTCTTTGGCTTGTTACAAGCCATCTTGTCTTTACTTAATTTGGCAGCTTTAGCTGCTTTTCTATGTTTAGACATTATTACTGAAATAAACTAAGCACATCACCATAATAATCGGTGCTAGTGTCTAAATCAAAACCAAGGGTTGATTTCTTCTTGTCTGCAGCTTGCTTCTCTTGTTCTCCAAAAAGATTAAAGTAATCTACTTCTTTCTTAGGTTGAGTTGTTGTTTTTTTCGTGCCAAAGATATCTTCATCGTCTGTGCCAAACATTTTATTTATATCTGATAAAGTTTCAAAAGGATCCGAGGTGTCAATACTTCTTATGTTCAAATCAGCTCTATTGGTTCTTGAGATTAGTTCCAAGGCACTTCTATCTGCATCTGGCATAAAGCTTTCATAGAACTCATCTACTGTTCCCCCATAGCCTGCTTTACTGAATAAAGTGTAGAGTTCGTCTGCTTTTGGATCTACCCGATATTTATCATCTTCTGCCCTTTCGATATAAGTTACACCTAATTCTTTTTGAGTTGGTGTTATCTTTTGCTGGTTTAAGTAAGCAATTGATTCTCGAATAACTTTAGCTTCTCCATTTGTAAAAGCTGTAGATAAATAATCTTTAACTGCATCAAGACCGGCATCTTGTTCTAATCCAAATGTATCAATTAATTCTTTAAATGCACTTTGGTTTTCTTCTGGATTAATACCTTCAATTACAGAATCCGCAAATTCTTCTGGAGTAACAAAGGCTAAGTATTCACCTGCATCCCAATCAACATCTACATCAGCCAACGCAGGAATAAGTGATTCTGAAATATATCTTTTAACTTTTCTATCTGTTACTACGTTTTTAGCGGGATCAAATCCTTTTGTTCTTCCGATGATGTCATAATGTAATCTTGCAAATTCGTCTCTGCTGTAAAGATTTACTCCATAGTAATAAGCCCATTCATTCCATGTACGTCCTGTATCGCCTGCTATAGCATTACCGTTAGTTTTTGCGGCGCTCCAATCTGCGGCAACTTCTGTTCTTTGAACACCATATCTAGTTCTTTGAGCAGCATTAGTTGCTGATGGATAAAAGTAAAAAGTTGAATTAAAACCTACAGCAGGAAGACTTTTAATCTCATCAAGATATGCAGCAGCCCTTTCAGATGCAACATTCTTTAAAGCTTCAGCTGCTGTAGCAGCTTCAAATACATTTTGATCATTTTGAGTTGTGGTTAAATAACCTATAAACTCATCCATAGATTTGGAATTATCAAATCGTGGTTTGAGATAATTTTCAATAAAATCTTGTCTATATTGTTCATCTATGGCGTATTGAGCATCAGCTGCTGTTCTTCCTTCAACGCTTTCAATAGTTTCATAACGTTTTACCAATTCTTCATTAAACCATTTATTCCAGTCATAAGTTGCATAACCTTTATCTACACCTGTATATCCTGCTAAATCTTCTTCAAGTCCACGTTTAAATTTAGTTGTATTGATACCCATCATTCCTAGGTATCCACCCAATCCAGAATCACCTAATAAAGTATTGGCAAGACTTGAATTGATATTAAAAATTTCACTGTATCCGGGTAATGAATTATAAATATCTAAATCACGTTCTTGCTGGCGTACTTCTTTTAATTTATTAACAGTTGTTTGTAATGCGTCTCTAGTTACAGCACTAAATTTATCTAAAACTCCTAATTGTTGTTCATTAATATTTTTGATAACTTCTTTTTCAAGAACAGAACCAGTCTTATCATCCCAATCAATCTGGTCACCACTTAAACCAAGTAGACTTGTTCTAATGTATTGCTTTTCAGCATTGGGTAACGATGAAAATTTTTCTTTATATTTATCTGCATATTGTGTAGGTTTTGCTGCATTACCACGATATCCTGCTGATTTACCAACAGTGCTGTAATGGTTAAAAGCATAATTATCTAAACTCCCATAACGTGCAAGAAGATCTAAATTATCATTAGCAACAGCTTCTTGCCATTTTGCTTTTAAATCTAAACCACTTTGATTACCTGTTGAAATATAATAAGAAGCTTGAAATCCCCCTGTGGGAGGTTGTAAACCCTGGGCCTTTGCATCCCAAGGGGCAATGCGTTCAGATGTATAGTAGTTTTTATAACTACTAGTGGCTAAATTTTTTAAACTATTAACAATATTTTCATTTAAAGTCCCGTTTGCAACTAAACCATCAAGAGCCTGACTACTATAGTTTTCAATATTTGTTCTGTTGTTAATATAAGATCCTGTTGGACCAGCGTTTGCTTTACTAATTATTTGACGACTCCACTGATTAATAGCGGAATTACCAGTATTTAATTTTGCATTATTAGTATTTTTTGTTGTTGCTTGTGTCGTACGATTTTGTAAATCTTCTTTATTTCTTCTAAGGTTTTCAGTTAATGTACCACCAAGTTCTTTTGCTTTACTTTCGACACCTGAAGAATAAGTAAATCCTTGTTGTTGTGCAAAGGTAGAGATATTGCCAACAGTTGTGTCTTTAAGTAAAAAAGGGTAGCGTCCAGAGCCTTCCACTTTGCCATAAGTTAAGACATTAGCTACCCCATCTGAACCTACAGTAAACGTAATCCACTGCTCTACTGGACGATCAGCAGGAAATTGGCTAGCAAAATCTTCGGGTGTATAGTTTGTTCGATAATCTGTTTTTTCGTTTAAGGGTACCCAAGTTTCACCATTCCATAAAGCCATTATGCAGCACCCAGACTGTACTCTTCAAGATCTGATATAAACTCTATTTTATCTCCTTTTGTCCAGGCAATTATATTTTCTAGACTTACCTCTGAGAAGAAATCTTGTTTACGATACCATTCTTCCATGTCTTCTGAACCTTTGTTACCATTACACCGAAGGCAAGAAGGTACAAGGTTATACCAGCAGGATGAACCTGATTTGAATTTTGGAATGATGTGATCTAAAGAAGTTGCGTATTCACCACAATAGGCACAGTTGTGGTTCCAGGCTTCGTAGATTCCTTGTCTAAAGCGTCGTTTGGCTAATCGCGGTGTTAGTTCAATGAGAAGGACGAGAGGTTCGTTCTCACATCTGAACATAGTTTTTTAGCCGTTTCCTTATTTTAAAATCGCCTAGCTTAAGAAATACAACAAAGCTAAGTCTTAATTAAGACGCTTGACGTTACGACACAGAAGCCTAATTTAAATATGTAGCCCATCAAACACCATGGCTTCAAACGCTATTGCACCTCACTGGGTGCCTGTCCATAAAGCTGAGCGGCTTCTTGGCATCTCACGCGAAGACCTTCATCGCATGCGTGATGACGGAACGTTCAAGCTTGGTAGGCATTATGGCGCAGGTCCCCTGACCCGGTCAAGGGACTCTTACTACTGGAATGTGCCCAAATGCCAAAAGGTACTCAAGCAGCTGCAAGAGACTCCTTCTGTTGCTTGAGGGGAGTGTAATAGACCTTACGGACTTTATGCGCTAGCAACAACCCTTCAACTCTTAAGTTGACACGGTTTTCTTCAAGTGCTTGGGAGAGGCTCTTGTTTAAGGCTGACCAACGGCTCTTCGTTCTGGAGGGCTGTTTTTCTTTGAGCTGAAACAAGAAAACCCACTGAGGGTGTAGTGGGCGCACAGCTCTTTTCTTTGAGGAGATATTAATACTGTTGTCTTCATTCCATGTGAACCCTTTAAGTTCTTCTGGAGTTTTGCCGTAGGTTGCGACCATGGCGAGTAACCATCCGACTTCTTCAAGTCCAGGCTTGGTCACTGTAGAAAAGATTTCATCGACGATTCTTGGATCAGTCGGTAGTCGCTTGTGCAGCATTTTGTAGGAAGTTTGGTGTTGGTTGATAAGACTATAAACACTGGACGACGTACTTGATAACACAAAAAATACTCGATTAGAAAAGATTATCCTTTCTAATCTTTATATTATATATTGTTTTGGTTTTTTAGTAATTTGTACCTTGCGGGAAATCCCAATCTTTGATAACAAAACCAGATGCTCTTGTATCAACTGCAGGCATCTGCCCAGAAGCAACGTTGTAACTGTTTCCGTTTTTATCGACCATTGAGAAGTTTTGCATGACTATAAATTCACTTGGAATATTTATAAGCCTTTGTAACATTGGACTCATCATAGGAGCTTGGAAGTTAAAGGGAGGCACGTCCATATAACCAAGGCCGTAATATGCCAATCTTTCAAAAGCTTTATTCTGTCCATTCCTTGTTTTTTCTATAATTTTATTTTCCCATTCACTCATCAACCCAATATCAACAGGGAAATCAGATGGTTCATTTGGGAATTCACCATCTTGATATTTCATTGCATAGATATGTTTGCAGTAAGCGTATTGATCTAATGTATATGTCCAGAAATCAGATATTTCTGTAATGCTTAATCCACTTTGTTTGTAATCAGCAAACTTAGACATACCTTCTGCAACACCACTTGGGTTAGGAATGTCTCCAAAGCCCCTTTCATAAACTTTTCCAAATTCTTCAAAGACACCAGGATGGTCCCGGTATAGGTTTTTAGGGTCTCTTATATCTTTTCCTGATTCAGAAAAAGTGACTCCTCGAATTGAATATTCACTACTTTCACCACTTGGATAGACAATCGTCATTAAACGATTGTCTAATGCACTTTCGGTAATTTGTTGTTGTGCTGAGTTAAGTATTTCCCCTCTTAACTTCATTACTTCATAACGACCTGGCTTAACAGTTGCACATTTATTCTTAGGAAACTTCCTGCCTTTGCGTAAACCAAGAGAAGATAGATAAGCGTAATTACGTCTAGTAAAATCTTGACAACTACAGCAGTACCTAGCACCTGTTTGGAAAAACCTGCCAGGGTTTGGAGGTATGCGAGAAGGTGTTACAAGCACACCATCTTCTGTTGATTGAACTGAACCAAGTTTAGAAAGTTTTAAAATACCTTGGTTCTGATCAACATCAACTAAAACTGCTTGCATAAAGCCATAACGTTTTGCAGTTGCAGGATCTCTTGTATCTGAATCAACAGGTGTACCTGATACGGTAAGTATCTTGTCTTCTAAGATGTCACCATTGATTGGTTTAATTCCATTGCCTGGGAAAAACTCAACGTATAAAGGAGGGGGAACTGGAGCACTAACTCCTGAAACACGGAAAGAACTAAAGGTACCACTGAGTTGAACGTACCAGAAGTTTTCATTATCTTGTCCACTGCCTAAGAAAAGTTGATTAGCTGGAGCCTCTCCTGATACAGCTAATCGAACATTTTGTTCGTCTTGTAAGTTATCAAACCTTAAGTTACCGGCATCAATTCTGCCCGCCCAATGCATTCCATATTCTTTGTTTTCAGTTAGAAAACCTTGTACAGTACCGCTAACTTCTGGTTGGCGATTACCAATGATTGGTATCCCTTGTAAGGGAATTAAATATTTAAAAGGATAATAAAAAGGGCGTTCAACGCCGTTAGATGTTGCTAGTTCCCAACCCCGACGCCAGCGGGTCCATGTTGATTCTCGATTACTTGTGTAGAGAGAGTCTGGAACACTACCTCCAAACTCTCCCTTGATTGGTTTGACTTTATAACTATCAATAGCTGGACGCTCCGGTTTGGAGAACGAAGACCCTGAGAATGAATTTCCTTTTGGTCTTCTGTTAGCCATCAGTAGAAACCGCCTTGTGCGACAACATGTGCTCCTGGAATAAAACCAGAGGTGGTGTTGTATACACCTTTTTGCAGTACGCCGACGTAGAGACGATCACCCCGTTGCAGGTTAATTGCACGAGCTTTGAGAGGTGTACCGGAACCAAGTCCAGCTGTGTTGCCTTGTTGTGGCACGGGTACTGAAAGCTCAGGCATCACATCTGAACAATCAACTGAAGTTTCACCAACGGCAAGATTCTTTGCAAAGAGGATGTTGTAGTCACCATCAGCAGGAATAGGAACCGTGGTACCACGGGTGTGATAGACGACAAAAGTAACAGCAGGCAGTACACCTGATTCAACTGAACTGCGAGTAAAAGAACCTGTTACGGTGTAGTCAAGAGCGGTATTAACGCTAGAAGTTGGTGTTCCTGTATAAGTGTAGTAACCAATGCCAGAAGGAATATTGCCAGTAACAACACTATCGTCTTCTACATAAACTGTTTGTCCACTGACTAATCCGATCGTTGTTCCGGAAGTGCCAGAATTAACAGAATAATCAGGATCAACAGTATAGTTAGTGTCATTCCGCACAATGCGAATTGAATCAATAATACCGCCACTGTTGTTATCAGAAGACAAGGTGGCATCCATATCAACAAGAATGCCAGGGCTTTGTCCGCCTTGGACATTAAGGTCGGTGGCTGTACCAACAATCTGGTTAGTGATCTTGACCCTAGAAATCAATGGGCGATCAACAAATACAGGTTGTTTATTCGTATTAGTTGCAGACATTGTAAGGAGACTTTTTGTTTATTCTAAGCCAATCAGTAAAAAAGATTAGACAGGCTAGTTGGCATTTGTGGCAGTTGTGGATTCATTAATCCCTGAGTCATGTCTTGTTGAATCAAACGTTGAACAAGACTGGGCTGACTAAGCATCTGCCCTAAATATTGTTGAAGATAATTTTGACTAGTTTTCTTTTTAGGATCAGACTTAGTATCAGTAGTAGTAGTAGTAGTAGCAGGCTGTTTGTCGTCTGGCTTAGATACTGGTAGCTGTGTTCCAGTGGAGCTGTATCCTTGTACTAGAGAAGGATCAAAGTTTCCTGCAGATTCAAAGTATTTAGCACCTTTTTGATATGCATTAGCAGACAAAGGATTAAAGTAAAAATTACCTTTATCTTCGTACATTACATCTCCTTCTTTTTTATTTTTAAGAAGAGATTGTCCACGAAAAGACTGTGCTCCACCGCTACGTTTATATGCGGCTCCTACCAATTGAGGATTCTCTGCAATAGCTGTGATACGTTGCATATCACTTGGCTTCAAGCGACGTGCATTGTATTTAATCAATTCATTTCTAGGAATTGTAAAGTTAGCCTCATATTGTGACGGCGCTGTTGCAATATCTACAAGGTTAGTGCCACCCCATTTGCCTGACATGCGTCTAGCAATTAGGTTGGCTGCTACACCAGCAATATCACCACCTTTACCTCCTAAATAAGCTTCACCTGTAATTGTATTCAGATAAGCCTGTGTTTCTTCAGGAGAAAAGCCAAAAAGTTGAGAAACAGTCTTACCCATCAAAGCCTCCCTTGTTGACGTGCAAGGCGTAACTGTTCTGCTACTTCAGGAGTAAGTAAAGGTTCTACTGCATTGGTTGCATCAGCCAAAGCAACAGCAGAATCTGCTTCAGTCATGGAAGCAGGCTTTTGGATACCACGCTCTTCAATAAAGGCTTCCAAGGATTGTGGATAACGATCCGGGAAAGTCCTTGCCATTAAAGGATTAAATGAATTTTGATTATTAAGTTTCGGGAACAGTCTTTGATTAATAGTAGTACCTAAATTCTGGACTGCTTTACGTTCTTCTTGTGTTCCAGCAGCAGTACGTCCTTGACCGTAAACCGCAAGGTTGTAGGCATAAGGATCCATCATCGCTGGAGTTTCTTCAGGAGATGGAGGAAGATTAGTTGCAGGCGGAGGGCTATAACCACCCGCATTACCAGCACTTCCTATTGCAGGTAAAGTTACACTTTCATCGTATGCTGCCAGGTTGGTATTAACAGACCGAGGCAGATTCATTAAACCGCTATTACCAACTGTTGCTTTTTGAGTGCCAGCTGCAATACGTTCTTTTGTTAATTTGTCAGCTAAGGCTTTTTGTTTTGGAGTAAGTTTGAAATCTTTCATTGTTCCATCTGCAACGCTGGGAGTCATAGCTCCATCGCCAAGTGCAAACAGTCCTGCAGCTCCTGCTAAATAAGGCAGAGGTGCCATTAAAGATCCTTCAACAACAGCTCCTCCTACATTGCCTTGTCTTAATTGATTAGCAGCACCTAAGGCACCAAGTCCTTGAAGACCTCGTCCTAAAAGATTACCTCCAGCTTTTGGCGGGATTCCTCCACCAGTTACTGTGTATCGTCCAGGTGTAGCAAAGTTTACCGGTTGTCCTCCTGTTGGGATAACAGGAACACGCGTCGTACCCGAACCAGCTTTCCTAGCAAAATCTTTACTTGCTTTCTGTAGAATCTGTTGTCTAACAGGTCCTGCAAAAGGTGCTGCAGCTGCATCGTCTAAAGCACCTAATGCACTTGTCGGAACATTTTGAAAACCTGCACCCCTAAATTGTGGAGGTAAAGAACGTCCAAGTGTATCTGAAGCCCGCTGAGATAAACCTTGATATGTCTTAGGATTAGTTGCAGTATCTAATAAAGAAGCAGGTGCAAAACGCCTACCACCTTGATAAGCACCTTGAATTATCCTTTGCAGTAAAGACAAAGACATGGTCAACGATAGATAGTGTGGAGATAGATGTTTGCGCCAACAGCAGTGTCAGCAGGTCCAGGTAAAGCCTGAATAAATTCAGCTCCAGATCGCTCATATCGATAACGCGCCTGGAAGGGATCTTTGTAATTAGGAACATAAAGGATCTGTGCAAGACGGTTGGTCTCATACAGATAAACTTCGTCCCATAATTTCAAAGCATCTTTAACATTACTGGAACGAATCGTACGATCAACGTCACCAATAATGCCTTCAACTCGGGTACTTGGTGGAGTGAAGTCATCGTCAAAAGACGCAAGTTGTGTCTTCTTCTCAGCAGAATCACAACGCCCTATTTGATAAACAATCTTGTCATGAAACACTGAATCAGGAACTGAATTCAATGCTTCTTCCAAACGGGCATAATCACCTGCTGGAACACTAACAACGTAGTATCCTAGGTGATATCTAATGCGACTTTTATTAAAATCAGATAACTGCACAGCGTACCGTCATTATTTGTTCATTATAATCTGTGCAAATAAAGAAGCCCCGTAGGGCTTTAGACACGCACTAGATCAGCTGCAAAAACTGAATCCCAATCAACTCGTGGAATTTGCCGTAACTGCTCAAGACTATTAAATCTTTCACCCGATAAAGAAGATTGTACTTCTTTAATATCTCTTGCAGTTTTCATACCAACTCCCTTGATATGATCAGCAATCATTTGTGCAGTTGCAGTATTGATGTTTAACCTTGTTTCCGCTGGAAACTTACGAGGTTCATCACCTTTTGCTGCGTCTTTTACTTGAAGAGTTTTGACTTTCTTTGTTCCTTCTTTGTCTTCTTCAAGTTCTGTTTTGTAAACAGTAAAGATGCGACCGTCCTGGTCTTCGACCATGTACCAATCGCCATCATCCCATTCGGATACAACTTTTAAACGTACTCCTGTTTTTTTATGTTTAAAGAGCATAGGGACCAGATTTAACCTGGTCCCATATTACTCTATTTAACTATCAATAACCAGGGTAGTTAGAAGCAGTCTTGTAAGGAAGATATTGCTCCATGTCATCGTACTCAACGGCAACATCCTGACGGATGAAGCACACTTCGCAGAGGATGTAACCGGTGCGACCTGCAGCCTTGTCAGCGTCAGAGATTGCCCAACCACCGTTGGTTGAAGTGGAGTTGGTAGCAGCCTTTGAATAGACGCGGAATGCTTGATCGGCGCTGTACTCGCTGTACTGGATGCCAGAGGTCAGAGGAGAAGCACCAAGACCACCAGTGCCGACTGCAATGTTGTTGGAGGTAGCAGTGACGTTAGCGCCGTGGGGGACGCCAGAGAAGCTAACAGGGGTGGTAGCGGTACCAGGACCGAAACCAATCACCTGAGTAGCACCTGAAGTGGTCAGGCCGTCTTCTGCAACGCGACCATCACCCCAGCCTTGGGCCACGGAGATAGCGGTGCGATAGACGTAAGAAGGACGATCAGCATCTGCAGCAACAACCATACCGGTGATGTTCACGCGGGTATCGTCGTTCTTGTAAGGAGAAGGGATCTGAACTTCAGCGGTGGTGGTGTAGCCGTCACCAGTTGAGGTGGTAACGGGCACATAACCACGCAGTTGATAGAACTGCCAACCAGGGTTGGCCAGAACAGAAGTCGGGCCAGCCTTGGAAGCGTTGTTAGAAGATCCACCAGTCGTGTCGATGTTCTGATACCACCCGTTAAGGGGCTCAGTCATATCGCCTGGATAAATCTTTTTAGCGGATAAGTATGCCATTAACTTTTCTCTTAGTAGAGGTTGACTTTTTTATAATGATCAGACAACGCCGTCGTCAGACACGAAGCTGAATGCAGTGGTGATGAAGTCTTTGTTGAGCACTTCGAAACCAGCATAAAGCTGCCAGATGAGAATGATGAAGCGGCTAAAGTCATCATTGTTGTTGATCAGAACTTGAGCGTTCGGACCACCGATACCAACACCGATTGACTGAGGACCGAAGAAGTAACCCTGGGCGACTTCTTCAGAAGCGTAACCACTGCCACCATCGAAGGAAGCGGTAACGTTCTTGGTCGGGAAGTTGGTTGATTCGAAGAATTTAACGCCTTCAAACTGAACGCCAGTCGGCATCACAGGCTCACCAGCCAGGAAGTAGCCCTGACCAGCTTGGGGACCCATGTAGAAGCTGGTGTTGTTAGGCATCATGGGGTTAGCCATGTACATGCCTTGACCAGGGTTGCCGCTGTAACGAGCAATCTCACGGAAGTCATCGTCACGACGCAGGTGCATCATGAAGACGGGATCGCAAATACAGCGATACAGACCATCAGCAAAGGTAGGAACGTTGCGCTTACGCAGGTCCTTAACGACTTCCAGGAGGTCAGTACGAACAGAGAACTGTTGAACTTGTGCGGTGTACTCAGCACCGGTATAGGAAACACGGCCTTGGGAATCCTTAGCCTTGTCACCAGCGAAGTAGTAACCACCTTGTGAAGAAGAAGCCTGGCCTTGTGCTTCAGCTTTAGCCAGTTCGTCAATGAAGACGCGATCGCGCCAACGACGATAGTCATCGAGCAGGGTCAGTGAACCGATGCTCTGGTGGAACATGTTCAGGTTGCCGGTATCCAGCAGGAGGCGCTGAGCGGTAACCAGGGTTTCCCGTGCAATCTTGAAGGTAGAAGGCTGGGTGGGATCAGACGGGTCTGCAGGACCGGTGTATTCCTTAAGCACCACCAGGACTTTCTCCTTGGTGATGTTACGGCTGTTAGCAGTACCGATAGTCTGATCAGCAATACGCTCACGGCTATCTTTCGTACCAGGAGATCCCCAGAACTTATAGCGATCCAGTTGCACAGTTTGGCCGGGCTGTGAGGTGAAGTCATGCACCACAACAGGCTCACAAGCCATCTCGCAAATATATGCGGGATGCGGACGGTAAAGTTCCGCCCCTAAAATTTTAGGAAAATCGTTATCTAAAAACATTAGTTATTCTCCAGTAACCCAGGAATAGTTTTATCGGATAAAAGAATGGACAAAAGTCCTATCTATTTTAAAGTTTAGCAGTCTTTAATACATTGGGAGCATTGGAGACTGCATGCTCATACGAGAACCCAACGTGTTGCTAGATCCAGGTGCTTCAGGATCAATGCCCATGGCTTGGCCGATAGCGCCAACTGCACGTCCTGCGGCAACACCACCTAAACCAGCAGCTAAACCAGCAGCTGGAACAAGTCCTGCAGCAGCTGCTTTACCAACTCCTCGTTCAGTAATCGCATCTGCGGTTCTACCAGCAAGGTTAGATAAATCCAACAAAGCATCAGCACGCATGGAACCATCGGGTCTATTTGCACTTGCTTGAGAAAGACGATCTTCAACACTGCCTAAGCCACGTTGTACTTTTTGTACAAGCCCTGGCGAGTATTTTCCAGCTAAAGCACGTGCACCGAGAAGACCAGCAGCACCGCCAAGGACACCGGCAGCACCGGCACCCAAGACGGCTGCGGGGTTCTCATCTTCAGCAGCAGCCATTCCTGCTACACCTAAACCAGCTGCAGCAGGAACGCCATACTTAAGACGATTACGCATTAGATCACTCCATAACAAACAGTTTCTGAGACATCGCTTGAGGAGATGCCTGGTTGATCAAACGCCATGCTTGGGTAGGATCAGCCTCCATTTGTTGCTTAAAGGAACCCCAGAAATCAGTAGGGGCTTGGGGAGCAGCAGCCTGGGGAGGAGCAGGCATTTGTGCGCCAGGTGCCATAGCTTGTTGTGAAACAGGCTGAGTGGGATAACCAGTGGTTTCCAGATCAGCTTCTGATTCATAAACAGGATACGGACCTTCGGGACCAAAGAACTGCAGCGTGTAATCGCTCAGAACATCAGGATTGGTAAGGATCTCGTTATAAGCAAGGTTTTCACGATGCTCATTAACGGCGAAGTCAGCGTAATTCTTAAGAGTGGTCTGGGCTTCTTTACCCCATTCCACTGCTGAATCAAGCATTCCCTCAAGATTTAGGGCGTACTGATTTAGAATTGCGGGTGCTTCGGTTCCGTAGTTTTCGACCACCATCCGGCTTTCCGGACTCCAATCCAGCAGGTTCGCGACGTCCTCCAAGGAGTTGATCTGCGAAGTTGGGGAAGAGTTGCTGAATGAGGTCTGGCTTGTTTGCGAGGTCTGCTGATCCGATGTTGCCCAAGGCTGCGCCTGGCTGGGAGCTGCCTGAGTACCCCAGTTTGCCTGGGTATACGGATTCGCTGCCGCTTCCGGGGCCTGTGACTGTTGAACCGGGAACGGGGATTGAACCGGACTGCCCAACAGGTTGACCACCTTGTTGAATGCCGATTCCCATGGGTTGCCCTGAGTCTCCACCGAAGCCGGGGATTGGGGGGCGGATTGAGACGGGGCTGATTGGTAACTGGTATTCGGAGCCGGTGCTGCCTGGGGCACCGCCTGGGGGTAATACGTTCCCACCGGAGCTTGGGGAGCCGCCGGAGCTTGTGCTGCCGGTGCCGCCGCCACGTAATTGCTCGGGGCCACGGACTGGGGGCTCGTCTGTGGGATCGATTGGACGGAAGCGTCCTGCATAGCTCATCTCCTTTTGTAATGCTTCCAGAGTTCGATACAGATAAGGTGTTAGGTCTAATCTCGGGTCAGCTGCCATAGGCAAGTCTGGAGATTGTGGATGAGGGGTCTGCATCATCCCCCCAATCAAACGAGAGAACTGGTTATAAGCTCCCTGTAGTTCGTTTACCATCCTGAACGGAAAGCCCGAAAGCATTTCCGCTCTTTCCTCATCAGTTTTAGATGGGAAAAGATACTTCAGTGCTTCAATGCTATCAACACCTAACTCTTGCAAGTTACGTACGACGATTGAATTATTGAGAATATCCTGTGTCGATTCCTCGTACACAGGACCAAGCCAACGCCAAAGCATCGTGATGTCTCCATCGGGTATCAATCCTTTGACACCCGGTGGAATCATCTGAGCCTGGACGCAGGCCATCATTAATTGTCTAACACGATCGTCATATTCTTCCATTGCGAAGTTATATCCATCCATTGCCTGTGGCGGAGCATCTGCCGGAGGTGGAACTGGCTTTTCATATCCAGCAGCAGCTGCCAAAGTATCCATAAACATCTTTTCTTCTTGATAGATAATCAACTCCATACAACGGCATAAGCCATGCGTATAAATGGAGTTTGCTTTTTTCTTACTAGTTGCTGCGACACGGCCAAACAAAGATTTATACTCAGTCGCAGTAACACCTGCACTAATTGATAATTCGTCTACACCACCTAATGATGTTCGGATTTCTTCTCGGTATTGCCGCACAAATGCATTCTGATCTCCAGAAATCGCATCAGGAACGATATAACCAACCCTATCATTCGGCTCCAGGTTGGCGATCACCCTAGGAACACGCATTTGTCCATCAACACCACGAGTGATGGGATCTTGTTTAAAGGTTGAGCGTGACATTGCAGACATGCTCTGAAAACCTGAGTTGGCTGCAATTGATGGTCGCTGTGGACCGGAGTCAGAATTACCTGGCTCCATCAAATCTGTTTTAGGACGAGAAGAAAGTAATGTTGGATTACCGAAGAACTGTAAGTTCTTCTTCATGTTCCGAACTAAATCATCATGCGTAATGATGTGTTGAGCAAGTTGATCAAATTCTCCACTTCCTTCCATGGAGAATCCTTTTGGATTATTGAAAATCTCAACGCAAGGAATGTAACGCAACTCATTAGGGAACGTTTGCGTTTTACCTGGAATCATTGCATTGACATTATCAAAAGACATTTCGCCTTCTGAATGAGTCTCTTCAATAACTTCTGGTTTAATTGATAATCTGATATAACGCTTTTGACCAGGGGTATCGGGGTGTTGCGCCTGAGCAGAAGGTGTATCCATTCCACCAAGACCAATGTCTTGGTACATGCCACCCTTGCCTGCTTTTACCTTATAACTATAGATAATAACAACTTGTTCTAATTCGCCATCGACATTGTAATAAGAGCGGTACTCGTGGCTACGAAAATAATAGAGACGGTAATTGTTTTTAGTAGGCCGAATGTAGAAAAGCCCCTTTCCATCGCATAGGAAATAATCCCATATTGAATCAAGACGCGTATCTAGTTTGTTATATTTGATAACTTTATCGATAAAATCTTTCCGCTGATTGCCAAAGTTATCTTGTGACGGAAAGAACTCAACACCTTGGCGAATGCCAAAGAGTTTCATCTGTGCAATATGTCCAGCAACAATCCCAGTATCAACATATTGTCCTCCATCACGCTCGATGTAGGAATCAATAATTTCCTTAAGACGCGCCGGGATTGCCATTATTTACCAGTCTTTGATTTATACATCCTAGCAGCTTTACCAGCTTTCTTTGCTTTCTCAGTATTAGCTACGAACTGTTTTCCTTTACGAGAACCTTCTCTTTTTTTGCGATCAGTGTCTTCTCTTTCTTCTTTAGAAAGGGCTGCCCAAGCTTTCTTGGGGAGATAGCGTTTGGTTGTACCGTCTTTTTGAATTGCTTTATCTGCCATGTTAACTTTCCGTTTCTAAACACTCAGGCCAAGTTTTTGTTTTGAAAAATTCATGCAAATTTTTACGTTCTTCTGCTTGTTCCGGTTTTTGAAAAAATGGATCAGCATATAGACGTTCTATAGCTCCATGATACTGAGAACAACTTAAAGACCAAGCTAATAAAACTTCTATCATTCATTTTTTGTCTTTATGTTTCTTGGCAGCAGAAGCTGCTTTTTTGCCTTTTTCATATTCATCCTTAGTCTGCCAATCTTCTTTACCCCATTTCTTTAAAGCTTTTTGTTTCTTTCCTTCTCCGCCTTTGTACCCGCCACCAGCTTTCTTGTACTCGGAAGCAACGAGCTGCGCTTTACGTGCAGACCACTGACCAGGCTTACCACCTTTAGAACCTTTCATGACACGGTTTTTAATCCGTTCACGTAGTTCTGGTTTTGTATATTTTGAATCGTCTTGTGCCATCAGACTTTAGGAAATTCAACTTTAGGCAATCCAAGGATGCCTTCTAATTTTCTACGTAAGTTACGTGCTCCGGGCATACGTGGATCATTGTAAATACTGTAATCAGGGTTACGACCTTGGCCTTGAGGAATCTCAAAGCTAGGGCTCTTTGCAAACAAATCACCATAACGACCGGCTAACATTGGCCCTGGGCTAAAAGCAGGATCACCAAAACCCATTCCTAAGTAACCGGCCATAGCTCCTAAAGCTCTGCCAGAGTTAAAACCCCCTTGGTTGTTACCTTGATTACCTTGTGTTGGAACTGGATAAGGAACTGGAATAAATTGAGGGGTAGATTGAGGTTCTGGAGCTGGTAATTTTTCAAATTTACTGTAACGATTGTCTATTCGAGGTAAAAAGATAAGAGGATTTACCTTTTGATCTTGCTGTGCTACTAAACCTTTCATGATTAAAATACTTTTTTAATTGTCATTGGGTCTACAAACTGACCTAAGGCACCCATATTGCCCATGGTGTCTGAAGCTTTAATACCCAAGCCATTAAATTGACCTAGTAATCCACCGGTTAAAGGACTTAATTGTTGTGCAGTTCCCTCCTCAGACTCACCACCTTCCGCTTGAGGTTGAGCTTGCCCTTGTTGCGGACCACCGTAGATATTGCCTAACAACCCACCACCAGCAAAACCACCAATGTTTCCCATGCCTCCGCCTTGAGTCATGCCTAAACGGTAATTAAACATTTGTCCGCAACTTTTTTATTATTCTAAAGGTTCATAACCTGATTCACTATTTAACCTTTGTAAAACAATTCCATCTCCTTTCAAATCCCAAGTCATCAAATCATCTGCCATCCACCCTAAGGTTTCAATGACTTCTTCTGGAACTTTGAATAAAAGATCACCGTTGGTATCTTCTTCTAGTTCTACGTAATAGCTCATTTGGAAAGTAATCTTTCCACAAGTTTATCAAGCTTTGTATTGATTTCACGAAATTCTACATTCATCTTTTCCATCTCACGTATATAATCCTGCTTTAAAACATATTCAAGAGGCATACGATCAATACGGTCTTCCAAGGCTCTCATTCTCCCGAATACTTTAGTTGTCATCCAACCACCACCAGTAACCAAGGCAATACCTAATGCGATGATTTGCTCCATCGTTACATTAATATTTGATGAGTATTTAATTCTTAATTAGTAGTCTACTTGAAGTTTTCCTCTCTTCATCAAACCATTAACAAGCCAAACCAATGCATCCACACAGTCATCGTGAGAACTAACACCAAAGTTTGTTAGTTCTTCAAACATGGTTGTGAAATTACGATATCGATTAAAAACAATCTTGCGATCTTCAAACATTCCCATAATTCCTCTGAAGCGTGCCAACTTATCAGAGCGGAATCCTTTAACTGGATGCCAGATCAGATTATATAAATTTTCTTGTTGTAAACAGACTCGTTTGAAGTCTGCCTCCAAAGATGCTTGGTACTGGACTGCTTCTGACCAGATATCACACGTTGAATAAGTTGGGAAGTACAATCCATCTTCTTGACGACCAATCACTGACCAGTCATTTAACAACTCTTTCATCTCATCTAGCTTCTCTAGATTACCCATTACGCGTAATCTGCGGTAATCAATGATATGAATCTTGTCCCCAATTCTTCCGCCCAGGACCATAACTGTATAGTCATTTTTCTCTTTTGTACCTGCAGATAAGTCAACACCAACACCAAGACAGTCAAACTCAGTAGCAATCTCTGCCTTGACCAGTAGCTCAGGCGCAAGAGACAACTCGTTCTGCCTGACGATCTGATTCATGTACTGGAAGGAGAAGGCAATAGGGGCTTGGCGCTTCTTCTCTCTGAGGTAATCTAGGGACCACATCTCAGGCCAATATGACTCTTCTTCGCCTGTCTCCGGGTTATTTAAGATCGCTGATAGGACGATCTGCATCCAGTTGTTATTTGGGCAAAACGTTGTGGAGTGGATATCGTCATGACGGAATCGCGTACCCAAACAAATCGCTCGGCCCCCTTCAAACATCGTCGGTGCAATCACTGCATTCCAGTTGTCCTGCATCATTTTGCGGATATCTGGATTACCAATGTCAGCAGCAGACTTTACAGGGTCATCAATAATCACCAGGTGAGAACGCTTGGAGGTCACTGAACCTTTCAGACCAGCAGCACATAGGGTGAACTGTTCTTCACCCGTGGTATCAATACCTGCAAATTTATGATCAATGGACCAGTATTCATTACTGGTTACATTCTTCAGGAGTTTAACTTTTGGGAATACGTTCTGATATTTTTTAGATTCAATAATTCTTTTAATAGTTGCTGATTTAGAACGAGCAATATCAACGGTATAGCTTAGATACAAGATCTGCAGAGGCTTTTGTGCCATGGTATGAATACCAATGGCCCAGGCTGTATATAAACCAAGGACTGTAGATTTAGCTGATCCCCGTGGACCTAACAAATCAATATTGGGTCCGGCAATACTATCTAAACAGGAACTTGATTCACCTGTTACTAATTGTCTATGCCATTCTCTATGGTGTTTGGCTGGAGGTTTATCTGCTACAAACTCACAAAAAAAACCAAAATCTTCTCTAGCTTTTTTATAGATATCTTCTTGATCTGTCTTGCGAATGCGATGATTAGCAGCCGCAGCTTTTGCGTTGCGGCGATACGCAAGATGCAGATGAGAAGGCACGTTATATCTTAAGTACTAATTAAATAGTACTCTATTTTTCGCACTTGCACTTATGCTTCTTAGCTGCCTTTGCAGCCTTCAAACCTTTTTCTGCAGACTCTTCTGCATCTTTACCTTCCTTAGAAGCATTCTTCTTTTTATAATATTCCACCAATTGGGGAGGCATTTTCTTTTTAGCCATTACATGTATTTCCCTGCTAAAGGTTGATCTGGATAAGGATTGCCTGCTACAGGCGGCTCTTTGTTATCACGGAAGTTATTAAAACCAGGAGTGATGCGCCTGTTTTTAGCAATTGTTTGTAAGACATTATTAAGCGATTCCTTTGTAAAAGGACGCTCCATTGGAATGTCTACACCAAACTTTTCTTCGTCCAATGTTTTATTTAATCTTCAAATTGAATTCTAGCCCATACAGACATTGCAGCTTCTTGTAATGGACCTTCGATTGGATCATCTTTAAATACTGCGCTAAGTTCACGTAATGCGCGATCAGCTCCAGCCATCAATAAACCTTTACGATCTTTGGAAGATACGAAGGCTTCAACCTGTGCAATAGTGCCACGTAATTCTTTTTGCATTTGAGCAATACGTGCAACACCAGCATCACGCTTTACAGTCATATTTTCTACATCTTCTCGTAACTTACGCATATCTTCTTGCATTTCATCAATCTCATGCAATAAGACTTTGTGGTGATTTGGTTTGGGATAAGTTGCTTTTACCCAATCATCAACACAGATAATGCTGCCATCATAACCAATGAACTTGGCATAAAGATAAACCTGGATAGGAGAGAAGGTATCTTCTGCAAAAGCATGAAAAGATTCCCTGGTCGCATTATCCAGATTATCTACCCAATATTCAAAAGTTTTGACGTTGATATCAGAATCGATATCCCTTAAGTGCTTGGCCTCGGTCCCTTTCTTCTTCTCGATCTTTAAACTGTTGGAGAAGTCGATCTCTGGCTCGCTGCTCTTCTGCAGATTTACCGATAGTTTCTCTTTGTTCAAATCCTTGTGTTCCAAGAGAAAGTCGTTCTTCCTGTCCTTGTTTTCCAAGGGTTTGTCTTTGTTCGTATCCTTGTGTTCCAAGGGTAAGACGTTCTTCTTCTCCTTGTTTTCCGAGGGTTGCACGTTGTTCAGTTCCTGTTGTACCTATTGTTGCACGTTCTTCTGCTGCACGATTACTTTCGGTTGACCGTGCTTCTTGACCTGTAGTTTCAATGCCTTTACGCTGTTCTTCACCTTCCTTCCCCATCTTTCCAATGGAAAAATCATAGGCCACTTGAGCAGCTTGTTTGTATTTATCTAGGTCAAACCAATCATCATCAGTAGTTCCTGAGATGTCATAGCTGCTAGTCATGGCCTATTAAAAAGTAAAAATCAGAAGTTACTCATCACGTTGGCAATACCCTGAGAGAAGAGATTGCGACGTCCTTCCACAGATTCTTGACGCTTCTGACGCATCTTAGATGCTTCAAGCTTCTCAAGAAGTTGTTGGAAGTCGCCTAAATTAATAGATTCGCCGGTAGTGGTTTCGTCCATAGTTTCAAATAAAACCTTGATTTAATTATACTATTGGTTTTTACCAGAAGCCTGCAACAAAGTTACCAAAGACACTAGCGTCTCGATTAACATTAGCGACATACTTACCATAATCAGCTCGAATATTTTCAATATCTTTGCCGTATTCACCACGGATTCGTTCAGCACCTAAGTTATATTCACCTTTAACACTTTCAACTTCTTTATTACCAGCATTGATGATGTCTTGAAGATCTAATGCATATTGACCTTCAATTTTTGCTGTATCAGTCTTGGTTTTGTAATCAACGTCACCAAGGTATTCACGCATTGCACGTTCGGAATCAGCAGTGTATTGCTGACGCCAGTTGGCTGCATCTTGCTCAATTTGAGTATTGGTGGTTGATGTTGCATTGGTTAAGGCAGCTGCTTCATTACGCAAACCTTGCAGCATCAACTGCTGATTACCAGCTAGCTCTTGCTGGTCATATGCATAACCTGCCTGAAGACCTAATAACTTTTCTTGAGAGTATAAATCAAACTCAGCTGGGGTCATCCCAACTTCTTCTGCATAAGCAACATAAGGCTCAGTTTCAGTATAAGAAGCACTAGCTGAAGAACCTGATGAAGAACCAGTGGTACTGGTAGCAGGAGCACTGGCTTTACTTGTAGTAGTAGCAGTAGTTGAAGGAGTACTGGTCTTGCTAACAGCAGGAGCACTAGCAGTGCTTATAGTGTCAGCAGGAGTAACTTTTGCTGCATTAGATTTACATTTGCTCCTGTACCAATCAACATCGTTTTGACTATCAAGATTTTTAGGTGCACCAGGTAATTTAGATGCCTGGTCAACAGCTGATTGACTTCCACAAACGTTTAAAATTTGTTGGAAAATACCTGAAGAAGCAGAAGAAGAGCCTTGTTTGCAATTGGCTTTATACCAATTAACATCATTTTGACTGTCAAGTTTCCTGGGAGCACCTGGAAGTTGAGATGCTTGATTAAAAGCGGCCTTGCTGCCACAAGCAGCTACAGACTGGTCATATATACTATTGTTTGCCATTTTTTTAAATCCTACCTTGAACCCATTTTAGCAAGACGATCCTTGACAAACTTATCAGATTCACTCAAAGATTCTCTTGCTCCTGCTACACGTCCCACACTATCTTTACTGCGTCCAAACACTGCATATTGTCCAGTGTTATTACCTTGAGTGTCCCTAAGAGGTGCTCCGTAATAAGCCGCCATTTGATATTGAGCTTGATCAAAGGGACGCTTTGATTCACCCTCAGGAGAACGTGCTAGACGTTGAGTCATGAAATTACGAAGCTCATTAGGATTATTAAGTACACCAGCTCTTTCAGCCGCTTGATAGTAACCTTCAATCTCTCGTTGCTCACCAGGCCTAAAGTAATTCGTAGCAAAGGCATCACCGATGATGCCCCGTGCCCGGTCACCACCTAATTGATAGTTCAGCAGGTCTTCAAATTCTTCAGACTTGAAATAACTACTGGTCGGAGTTGTACGGCTTTGGACCATTGCCAAAGCTGTTTTGGGATCAAGACTACCTTGATTTACAGCACCGAATAAAGTATCACTGAAACCCTCTTCTTTATTATCCTTGAAAAGAGGTGCGCTATAACGCATTAACTCTTCAAATTCTTCGGAGGGGTTATATCCCATTTCCGAAGGAGATTGAGGTTCTTTATTGCCGCCAAAAAGACCAAAGACCATTACGAATATCCTCCAAACATATCAGTCCATTGTGAAACTTGTGCTGGATTAAAGCCCCGACCCGCTAGTTGAAAACCAGCAGTCCGACTCAGATCGGAAAGAAAAGGAGCTGTATTCCTTAAGTTTAATTGATCAATACCTCGCCTAAATTGACGATTGTATTCATTATCTCTGGCTCGTTCTTGTGCACCAAAACCAGCTAATAATGCATCTTGCTGGAATTGAGTCTGAACACCTAAAGCTTCTTGCGCACCTTGACGTTGTGAAGCTGCTGCACGATTACCAAAAATACCGCTAATAACAGGCGCTGCAACTGACGCTGCTGCCATCCATGGGAATGCCATACTACCTCCTGCTGATGCTGCCGAAGAGAATCCAGCGGCTGTTGATGTTGATGATGTAATTGGTGTTGCTGCGGGCGGTAAAGTCCATGAGGAGCCCGTTGCTGTTAGTGACATTATTGTTTATTCTAAAGCATGCTGTAGTTACCAGTAGCTTGTCCAGTTGCACCTCTATAGGCATTTTGAGCAATACCTGGTGTACCTAAAACAAGATCATCAAGGTAACGATTGCGACGACGTGCTGGCTCTGTAAGAACCCTTGGAAGTTCTTTAAGTGCATAACCAATTAAGTTAGATTGCCAGCCTAACTTTTGTTGTTCTTTGGCACGACGTAACATCATATCTTCATACCACTTTCGCTCTTCTTTACTTCTTTCATAAGCACGATCTCCGTACTTATTGATCATTTCACCAAAAATAAGTGCTGATTGAACTTGAGGATCATAATCTTTAGCTGACTCTAAAAGCTGTTGCATAGGATTGAGTGGCGGACTCATATCACTTCCAACAGGAGGCATCAGTGAAAATCCTGCTTCGGCACCAGCATTCGTGGTGTTCCTATACGCCTGAGCCAAAGTATCTTGATTCTGGGTTCCGCGAAAGCCACCTGCTAATGCAGGACCTGAATAATTCAAACCTTGTGTGGCTAAATTAAAGCCTTGTGGAATTGCCATGATCAGAAACTGATATTAGGAGCCTGGAGAACAGAACCTGCATAGGGATTAGCCTGCATTGCAGTACGGAGATTTGCTCCCATCTCACCTTGCAATCCGGTCGCAAGTTTACCTGCAGTAGCAACAGTACCCATCGCCATATAATTCTGAGCATTAGAAGCATTCAGAGCTTGCTGGCGAACAAGCGCATCATTAAGACGTTTTGCAATAATAGGATCCATGCGTTTCTCATTTTCAATAAATAAATCAGATGAGTACTGCATCAAATCCTTTTGTTGAGCCACATAAGGTGCCATGGCTGCAGAGGTAAGTCTTGACATTAAATCTGCATCTTGTTCAATCCTTGCCATGTCTGCACGACGCTGTTCAACTGGTGACGCATTAGCAGGAGCAACACCTGTGCCCTCAGAACGCATTTGCTCTGCTTTATTACCAGCAATATTACCTAGAAGGGGTGCAGCAACTGCTCCAATTGCACGAATTGCAGCTCCTTTACCACCTCCAACAAATTTACCAGCTGCTTCAGTAATTCCTAAAGCACCTAAGCCAACACCACCCGTAACAGCTGCATCAAGTGTGCGTCCTGCTTGTACGTCTTGAATAACCTGTCCAGCAAGAGGAGCAGCAGCTGCAGCAGTACCAGCAAGACCAATCATTGCATCACGACTAAAGTTGATGCCAGCTTTTTGCATGGCTTGAGCTAACCGCTGTTCTCCATTGCTAAGAATATTTTTAACATTTTGTTCCTGAGCTTTAATTCGCTCTAACAACAATGCTTGCGGATCAATTACTCCTCCCCCACGGAGATAAGAACCAGCACTTCCTGGCTTATTTCTTTGATCAGCCATATTTATATTCAATATATAAGATTATTTAAATTCTATCTCAACCTAACTGCTGTCCAGTTACTCCATATTCTTGAGTAGTGGGTAAATCTGACTGGCCTGCAGCAGCAATCATTCGATTAGCAAACTTACCAGCTAACGCACCAGCCAATGCACCCGCTGCACTTGCACCTGCAACAGTACGTGTTTTAACACGAGGTTGTTTTTTACTAGCTTGACCCATTACTGCACGGGCTGTGCCAGCACCGCCAACCAGAGCACCTGCAGCTTGAAGACCAACAGGGAAACCAACAATACGAGCTTCTGGCTCACCTTGTAAGTTCTCCATTGTCCCCTTAATTACACCAACACCAAGAGGACCTTTCTCGTTGTAGAGAAAGTTCATATAGTTGGAATAACGTTGTTTTGTTAAATCAGGAATATCTTCTTTAGCAGTCTCAAATTTTAATGGGCGACCCTGACGTCCAAGAACAAAACGATCAACCAGCTCAGGGCCAACCTGACCGGTCTCACGGCGATCTTCTGATCCAGTCTCTGCATAAGATTGAGAAAAACCTTTAGGTCTTCCAAGTTCAGCAAGATTAGTGATGTCGTAAGTTCCAAGAGATGCACTAACAGGTACACCGACTGCCGCTAATCCAATCGCTGCCTTCTGTGGTTGTGTATATCTTTTGATATCTTCTCCCATTACACCTTCGGCTACTTTTTCTGAAATAGCCATTGGATGGTTATAACGCCAATAAATTTTACGAGTTTCGTCTTTTCCTAAGTCAGTTAATAAACGAGCCCCTAAAGCACCAGCCAGTTGTAAAGGTGTTTCTGTAGCTGTAATGCCTTTTTCACCTAGACGTTTATAAAATTGCCTTCCTTCTTTAGTCGGTAAAATGGTGTGACCATAGTCACCCATTGCACCCATAATGGCTGATGCTTCTTGCCAACCTTTTTTAAGTCCAGCTAACATAATCAGAGACCAAACATTTGAATAGCTGCTGCTTCCATTTCTGGATCGTTAGTAAGTCCTGTGCCTAAATCATTTAAACGTTGCTGAAGTATTGCATTCTGAGTAGGGCCTACAGCTTCTTGTAAATTAGTGAACGGCATATATGCACCCGCTAAACCTTGAATGGGAACATTATTTACAGCTGCACGTTGTGCTTGTTGTTGAAGAATTTGGTTAGATTGTGCACCCTGAACTCCCTGCTCCGTACCTAACAATGCAGTTACTGGAAGAGCGGAAGCAACTGATGCTGCAATATTCACAGGCAGCTCTAATTTGGAACGAATAGGTTCTTTTGTTTTAATTTGTTTACCATTTTTACCTGTTCTAATAACAGTTTGAGTTCCTTTTGGCCGAAATCCACGTACTAAACCAAGACTTCCCGCAGAAGCTAAAGCATCAGCACCACCATAAGCCAAAGCAGTTAATGGATCTGCACCACCCATCATGCTAAGTCCAGTATTTAATCCACCACTAACTAAAGCGTCGGTAGCAATACTCTTTAATCCTTGATGTCCACCAAGTTTTTCAAGGGTTTTAGGGCCTAATAACCTACCTGCTAATTTAATTACTCCTGTTCCCATGACGACCCTAGTAATCTTTTTATTTTAAGTCTGCTTATCTTTATCTCTAGTATCCTTGCTATTGCTCATTAACTCAGCAACAGTAAAGTTTTCTTCTACTGCATCTTGCGCTTCTTGCTCTGCTTTGGCTTCAATAACACCTTTTGGATCAGGGTTAGTTGATCGAGGCATCGGATTCTTAGAAGGTTCCTCAACCGTTGGACTAGCTTGATATAACTCACTCCAAATAGGTTTATATTCTGGATAAGTTCTAAAGTCACTTAACGTATTTGGCCTACCCAACTCAAAGTCATATAGTTCTTTCCGATTATTATCAAACCTAGGTAATCCAGTGAACAACTTAAATTGTTCTGGATTGTCATTAACAAAGTTAAGACGTGGATTTAATACCGGTTTCTTTGTTTGAATTTTACGCCTTAAATCAGACGCATCAAAACGGTTGACGGTAAAAGGCGGTTGTGTTGATGGTTTCTTAAACGCTTCACCGTAATCAACCTTTTTGCTACGGTAAAAACGTTTTTGTACGTCATCAATATAATCGTTGGGATCAGTAAGACGACTATCAAAAGGCATTAGTCTTTCTTAGCTTTTTTCTTCTTGTTTAATTTTACAAGAGTCTCGCGAAGCTGTGCTTGCTTCCGAGTCTTCTCATCAAACTTTTCTGGATTCCTTTCTACGTTAGCTTGAAGTTGTGCTGGTGTAATGCCACGTTTCTTAGCCTTTGCCGTAAAAGCACCTTCTTTAATATCAGCTTTTTGAATCCATTTCTTATCTTTTTTTGCTTCTGCCATAATTAAACTCCGAAGCCCATTGCGCGAAGTAGTGCCTGAGGATCACGACGATCACCCTCGATTCTAGCTCGCCTTATTGCTTCTGATGCTTTAAGTGGATCTTGGCTGAGCTGTCTAGATGAACGAGTAAAAACTAAATCTTGGTCAGGAGGAGTAGGAATTCCCATCTCATCTGCAACTGAATCAGCTAAAGCTTGAGCTGTAGTTTCATCCATGGTTGTTTGTGTAGGTCGCTGTCCATATGTAGCCCGTTCTCCTTGACGATCTGTACGTTCAATGCCATACAAACCAATACGACCGCCGGTTTGTGTTCGGTCTCCTTCAAAAACTTGCCTAGGGGCTCCCGTATCGTCATAATCACGATAACGACCTCCGGTTTGAAGACGCTTTACTTCTTCTTGAAGACGGTCACCAGCAGAATACTCCGCTACATTTCTACCTCCTCCACCTTTTTTTTGTTCAATGTCTTTACGTCCAGGTCGTATTTCTAATGTTTCAGGAATAATTTCATTAGTTTCTGGATTAACTTCATAAAAAGCCCTTGTTCCTTCTGTTTTATCAATTAAAAAATGTTTAGGACCAACGTCTTGTAAACCTTTGAGCTGAGCACGGACATTGTCCCTCTCTGCCATTGCATCACCAATGTCTACATTCAGACTTGCAGGATCAGGCATATTCTGCAATTCGTGTTGCATCTGGCCAAACATCTGGCTGTATGAATCTTGACCAGGTTTTTCACGATCCATGGCTGAACGGATCATCAGTGAATCTTCTTCCAGCTGTTTCCTACGTCCGACCAACTGCTGTTGTTCCGCACGCAATTCTGAGATGCGATTGGTTAAGTTAACATCTTTACCTTCTAAATCTTCTACAAATTCTCCAAATATTCCTGTTTTTGGAGTATCCCCTTTTTTAAACAAAGCACCTGTTGGTAACTCATCTCCCTTTAAAGATATTACAGAACTAGGTTTAACTTTTATAGGAGATGCTGGTTGTTCAGAGAAACGTGATAAGACTGCTTCATCACCAGTACTAGCGTACAGTTCAGCTGCTTCTGCAGTAGCTGGATCAGAAGCAAGAACTCGTTCAACACGCGTAGGTGATAAGCCTTGACCTTCAAGCTTCTCACGTTTGTTGTTAAGAAAACGTTGGGCCATACCAACATCAACGTCTTCGTTGCGTTGTAACTCACGTTCGATAGGTGCAGCAGCCTGATCAGATGCAGTATTAGAAGCTTCTAAGTTTTGCTCAATAACCAATGGTTCTGTTACATCTTGAACGTCTACTAAAGTTTGAGGTTCTTGGCTCATTACTTTTGCAACTGTTTCATCACGTAATTCTTCCGCACGCATCGAACGACCACCGCCACGGCGATATACCTCACCCGTATTGGGATCAGTAACAACCATAGATTCTTCTACACCACCTTGAGGGCGTGAAACTTCAGGTAACTCAGATTCTGGCTTTACTGCTACATTTTCATAAACAGACTGGCGACGTTTTGCTTCAGTAGAAATAGCATCAGCTTGTTGACTAAACCTTTGGAACTCACCAAGTCCTGTATTCTCTGCTTTCTCTGGTGCAGGGAATGCACCAGGCATTTGCCGTTGCTGATACTTGGTTTCAATTGCATTAGCCTCACCAAGACTCTTTTGAAGCTGTGTAAAGTCTGATGTAACCTCATTCTCTGCAATACGCCTTGGTCTTGAACCACCAAGGTCTTGCTTAGCTGTATTTAAGTTTGTAATACGCTTAAGTTCTGTTGGATTAGACAAATCAACGCGTTGTACTCCGCTTTTACCTGCAGATGCACCTGATTGCATCCTGGGATCTCTAGCACGACCCCGTAATTTCATTGCAGCAGCGCCAATACCAGCTAATGCACCTGCACCAAGGGCAATTCCACCTGCTGTTTGCAATGTAGACGGCGCTTTAAGTTGATTTTCCCGGAATTCACGGACTTCACCGTACATTTCCGCCTTTTCTTCTTCAGATTGGGGGTATGCACGCCCTGTTTGGCGGCTATAGGCTGCATAATCTGCCGGTGAAAGCATCATTACCTTATTATTTGCATATTTATTAGATATCTATATTTTACTGCTTAAAATTTCAGTGATATAAACTAAATACATGGGAAAAACCTAAATAAGTTCATGATTCCAGAACTTACTGACATCGAGAAGAACGAAAGGGCTGTCGCATTACTCGCTATTGCCGATACAGCCGAGAAAAAGATGGAAAAAGGCGATAGTCCTTTGGATGTTCAAACTTTTGTAAGCGGTGCTCGCCGTGAATTAGCCCGTAAACTTCCCGATACCAAAAAAATGGGGGAAGCAAGCCTGGCCGCTAAACGCTATAAGGAAGAAACACAAAAAGCCGGTGGTGACTTTAGTACAATGGTTCAACCTAACCTCGGATAATTTGGGTTAAAAATTTGGGGTAAGTCCGGATTTTCCGGACATTTTTTATGTTATAAATTTTTTTAGCTTTTGTAAATTACATTTTTTGCTTTTGGGCTACCAGGGGTAGTGCAATACATATTTTTTGTTCAATTAAGGCGGCCCCTAGGGCCTCAAATTGGGCTAAAAATTATCTGACACATCTCACACATGTGTTCCGACTGGGAATGTGTAGAGAAAAAAAATAAAGGGCGGGTATGTGTATGTTGGGCGGGTTGTTGAGTGAGAGATTAGAATTTTTTGAGTGAGTGTAAGGAGGATGTGGAGAATTTGTTAGCAATTCACCACAAACATGTGGAAAATTTAAGGAAATCTTCACAAAATAGCTGTCGTTTTCCACAGATTCCCGCGCAATTTGGGGAAAGATCCTGACGCTACAGTTTTGCAGATAAGACTGTTATACATAACAGACCTAAGTAAGTCTTTAAACTGCTTTTTGTTCTTTCATTTTATCAAATCAAATGAACACAATTGCTTTCGTCACTGACAACTTCTACTTCGAGTTTGTTATCAACTCGGAGGAGGATATTGCGTACGTTACCAAGCGTGCGTTCCAAACTGCTGACGTTGATTTCAATGATCAGTGCACGTCGATGTCAATCGAACGTGCCCGTAAGTATTACGCATCATTGATTGGCTGATCCGTACAAGCGGGTTGGGAGGTGCAAACCCTCCCACAGTTATTACCCACAGCGGAGATGGGTACCGCACACACAGGAGACTGACGTGTTCTTCGTCATCGTCGACGGTCAACAACACAGCGCACACTTCTCTAAAGAGGAAGCTGACGACGCTGCATTCGATCTTTCGGTCGATTGCAACTACAACTTCGGCTTTCCTGTAGAGGAACGCGCACAGATATCCGTCCTCTCCTTTACGGAGATGATGGAGTCTCAGGTTGAGATGGTCATCTGACCAGGCGTGATGCCGGGGGTCGAACCCCCTCTCAATTATTGCCACAATCCAGTGGCATTTATCAGATCACATCATGCGTTACATGCATCCTCTCATTGCTGTCACCATTGGTACAGGCATAGGTTTATTACTTTCTGTCGTTGGACAGAAACAATTTAATGCCCATGCCCGTCACACCTGTAACAAGCCTGGCATCAGCGATACACATCGTCTGGTTACAGTCTCATCTTTTACAGGTGATGCTAACTACTGTATGCACATCCGTTACCTTGGTAACTGATCACATTACTAACAAGAACCATGACAGCATTGAACATCCGCAAGAACATTGCCGGTCTTCTGTATCTCACTGCAGATGCCATTATCAAAGCCAAGGCACCCAAAGTGCCGAGTAAAGGTCAGGTCCAGTATCGTGTTGACGATCTTCGCCGTAAGGTTGCCAACAAGATCAACCCTGACACTTGATCATCCGTTAAAGCGGGAGACCAGGTGCAATCCCTGGTCGATCAGTTGCCACAATCCCGTGGCATTTATCAAATTAAATTGTATGGCTACCAACAAAGAGAAGTCGATTGCTCTTGGTGCAGCATGTACTGCACTGGGTGCCATCATCTTTCCACCAAGTGCTATTTTAGGTGCAATTTTAATTGCAAGGGAGGCACTGTCAGACCACCCTTACGAACAAGATGATAAGAAATCTAAGTCTTATCACAAACCCTTGGAGTACCAACCACCTGACATCAGTAACCCTAGGTTTTGACTGCCCAGACAACATGGCAGACACTTTTGTCTAGCTATGTCTGGCTATTACTCTTTACAAGTTCATCAGATCAGGTACCGTCCTGAGCATGACGTTAAACTGCTTAATGTTTCCTTTAGATTCCCGACATGCCAACCACTGTTGAGATTCAAACCGATGCCATTGCTAAAGCCCGTGACAAGAACTGGATGGTTCTAAGCGCGGGCACTGACTACACAGCAATTGTCATCGCACACTGCCGTGACATGAACACCAACTGGTACAGGGAAATGGTCATTGTTGATGGTGTAGCCGAAACTCTGACACATCAAAGTCCAGATACAGTCTGGAACGATGAAGAGATTGCCAAGAAGCTTGAGTGTTTCAAGCTGAACACCCAGGGCAATGACTTTGTTACACCTGAGACTGACTGACCCCCCACCCCGTTGTCGCCAATGTCACTGCAGAGCTACAGAATCGGCAAGAACCAGTATGTGACCACTGACTTTTATGAAAGTCCAGGGTTACGCAATCGGTTCTATCGTTTCATTGCACGGTTATTCCGTATTTAATCCTGCAATAGACCTGAGCAAGTCTTTAAACTACTCACTGTTCTTTCATTTTATTAAATCAAATGACTGTTCAAACATTTGACGATGGTGGTTATGTTGTCACTGGTGACAGCATTCCCATGTATCGTCTCTTGACATTACGCACAGCCCTCAAAATGGAAACCAAGGGATTGCGTATGTCATCTCATCGCCCCAGTGCATACTCAATCATCAAGAAAGAGTTTGGTCTAAAGGGTTCCAAGGCTAAGGTCTTGGCTGCTTTTGAATCAATCCTTGTCAATGATTACGGCATACCGTTGACAGGCTTTACAGCCTCTGAGCCTACGGTATAACTACATTGTCCCCATCACCAGCTGGGCAGATGAGTTACATGCGTCATGTGTATGGAACTCCTCGTAAGTCCCAGCTTTCTTCACCTCATTTCATTCAGTACAACATCATGTCTACCATGTCTGAACTCCATCGCCTGATGCAAGAGATGAAGCAGGATGACCTTGACATCCTCGCTGATATTGCCTACGAACAGGAGCAAGCCATGCGCGAAGCCATGGACGAACCACCAATCGAGGTATCAAATGACTCACCAACAAATTGATCACACTGAAATCATTACAGAGATCATTGCTTTGATCTCTGTTGTCATCACAGTTCTCATCACCAACATCATCCAATGTCTTCAACCCTCAAGTACTACACCGACCGTTACCCCGTTACAGGCGCAGCAAGATATTGGATTGACCGATACAACTGGTCCAAAACCTTTGATGGTTGTGACCCAGAAACAATCCAAATCCATAACACCTGGCAAGTCTACGGCGGGCCAGAAGAAGGCGGCTGGTGGTACGAAGTCGGTCAAGCAATCTCCACGCATTTCATCTTCTCCAAGAAGCAATGTATCCGGAGATGCATTGAACTCACCCAGCAGTACCAGCTTGATGACCAACCTTCCATTACAGATTCACGAGGTCTCACCGCCGTTCATGCCACACTCGGAACAGGATTTGCCATGGACTATCCCACCGAGCGGCCTTACTATTGCTAGGTCATGAACTACATACCCTGGGCAGCTATGATGCGTAAGTCCCAGGGCTTCCTTTATCTAATCAAATCAAATCATGGACACAGTCAATGACATCTACGGTCCTTACTACCAAGAGAAGGGCCGAGAGATACCACGCAAATCTTCACTCTCACCCGAAGCAACTAAGTTATGGCGTGAGATGGAACAAGCAGCTCATGCTTCTGTCTACCAAAGAGAGAACATGACAGTAGATGTGGACTGGAACTTGGAGCAAGCTATCGAAAAGCTTTGCAGTCATCCAGGTTGCAGCTGGGAACCAACTACCGTCAGGTATTGGATCCGTCAAACCTACTACAAATAACCACTACAATCCCATGAAACTTGAACGCAGTCCAACGTTAAGTCTTCCAATCGAAGCTTTGATTGGTGGAGTTGTCACTAGTTCTAGCGGTATTGA
>Ga0255781_10000199_pt1 | contig 46247 bp, 65 predicted proteins | sample 101ome_21_FD_179979 | JGI IMG/M metagenome (GOLD analysis project Ga0255781, IMG submission 179979) | Coastal salt marsh microbial communities from the Groves Creek Marsh, Skidaway Island, Georgia - 101413BT metaG (version 2) | ecosystem: Environmental > Aquatic > Marine > Intertidal zone >... | reverse complement strand
CGCCGACGCATGGCAGGCCATGAAAGACGGCAAGGCGTCCTTTTCGATTGAGGGTTACGCCGAAGAAGTCGAGGACGTCTGATGCCCCGCCGACTGAAGAAGCTGCACATCACTCGCGTGGATCGGGTCGATGACCCGGCGAACCCTGACGCCCGCATCGTGCTGTTCAAGTCCGCGACGTTCGACAAGGCCACGAAGCGTGAGGACGGGCAAGACTTCCCACCGCAGGCGTTCGCCTACGTCCCTGACCCTGAGTCGCCGTCAACGTGGAAGCTGCGCCTGTGGGACGACCTGTCGCAGCGTGAGACAGCCGCGCAGGTTGGGCGGGCTGTCGCTGCGCTCGGACCCGCCGGGTTCCGCGGCAACCGGGTGCAGCTACCGGACGCTGACCGCCCGCAGGTGGTCGCAAAGATCCGTGCCGCGTGGCGGCGCGTGAACGATCCCGACCGGGATCTTCCTGACGTGCTGAAAGCGCACGACGACCTCAAAGGAGTAACGATGCCTGATGAGCCGACCAACACCCTGAACCTGGACGACGTTGACGCCGTCACCGCCTTCCTCGAAGGCATGATGGCGCTCCGCGACGAGCAGCCAGCCGCCCCCGAAGTGACCGACGAAGCGATCGCCGAGGCAATCGCTGAGATGGACACCGAGCAGCTTGTCGCAGCCTCGAAGGGTCGGGTCGCCCCGGTCGTCGAGGACGACACTGAGCCGACCGTCGAGGACATCCTGAAGGCGGCTGACCCGCGTGTCGCTGAACTGATCCGCAAGGGCCAGGAGAACGAGGTGCGGATCGCGAAGATGGAAGCCGCAGCCCGGCTCGACGGGTTCGTCGCCGTCGCCAAGTCCGACATGCCGTCGCTGTCCGAAACCGCCGACGAGATCGGGCGGCTGCTCGCCGATGTCGCTACTGCCCTCGGCTCCGACGATCATGAGCTGGTCAAGACCCTGACCCGTGTCTTGAAGGCCGCATCGGCTCAGGCCGAGAAGGCTGACGACGTGCTGATGAAGTCGAGCGGCAGCAACCCTGTCAGCGCCGACTCGGCGCAGGGTGAGATCGAGCGGCGTGCCGCTGACCTCGCCAAGTCGAAGGGCATCAGCATGGCGCAAGCCACCCGCGACGTGCTGACCGCCGACCCTGCTCTGCTCACCCGTCACCTGGCGGGCGAGTAGCCCACCCCAACCGCGGAAGTTCCGGCAGACGCCCGGTTCGCCGCAAGGAGAAATGACAATGGCAGTCGATTACAAGAACGGCCTCAACGGGTTCCCCATGATCGCCGCTTCGACCGGCATCCCCCAGTACCGGTTCGTGGCGATCAGCTCGACCGGCGGTGCCGGTTACCCCGCCGCTGGAGCACCTGTCGCTGGTGTGTCCTACGACGGTTCGACAGCATCAACTCGCGCCGGTCAGGTCATCACCGTGATGCCACCCGGCGGCGTGTGGAAAGTTGCCTGCGCGGCAAACACCCTCTCAGTCGGTGACGCCGTCGCAGCGTCCTCGGTCGGGTACGCCGTACCCACCTCGGCCGGTGACTACCGCGTCGGCACCGTTGTCGCCGGGTCATCCGGCGCAGCGAACCGCATCGTGTCCATCCTCGTCGACAACATCGGCACGACCTGATTTCCCTGACCCGTCAGGGTCGCAGCAGAAAGGAGCGGCACCATGCCGCAACCCACATCCACCGATGTGCATATTGACGGTCCGCTGACGACTCTGTCAGTCGCGTACCTTCAAGACCCCGGCCATTTCGTGGCCGATCAGGTGTTCCCACGGGTCACCGTCCAGCACAAGTCCGACAAGTTCTCGGTTTACAACATCGGCGACTTCTACCGGGACAATATGTCCGAGCGTGATGACGCCACCGAGTCCGCTGGTGCGTCGTACAAGATCACTACTCAGGACTACTCGACGAAGCTGTACGCCCTTCACAAGGACGTGCCGCAGCGTGTCGTGGCGAACGCCGACCCGCAGATCAATCCGATTCAGGACGCTGTGCGGTTCCTGACTCAGCAGGAGCGCATCAAGCGCGACGCAGAGTTCTCCGCAAGTTTCATGACGTCTGGTGTGTGGGGCACTGACCTGACCGGCGGCACGAACTTCACGCCGATTGACGACGCCTCATCCGACCCGATCGGGCTGATCGCCGACCAGCAGCTCACCGTGCTGGGCAACACCGGGTTCGAGCCTCGCGACCTTGTGGTCACCGCCAAGGGCTTCAAGGAACTGAAGAACCATCCTGACATCATCGGACGAATGTCCGGTGGTGCGACGGGAGCAAACCCGGCTATGGCGACCCGCGAAGCAATCGCGATGCTGCTCGACGTCGACCGCATCCACGTCATCAGCTCCGTCGTGAACAGCGGCCAGGAAGGCGCAGCGGACTCGATCGGGTTCATCAACGCCACCGACGCACTGCTGGTGTACGTCGACCCGAACCCTGGGCTGATGTCACCGACCGCTGGTGTGACGTTCGTGTGGAACGGCGACCTGGGCCAGGAAGGGCGCACCATCAGCACCCTCGACATGCCCGCCATCAAATCCACTCGCGTGGAGATCGAAGCCGAGTGGGACATGAACGTCGTGGCATCCAGCCTCGGCGTTTACATGGCCGGGTTCGTTTCCTGAGGTAGCTTGCCCGCATGACCGACACCACGCAGCTTTTCCTTGTTCATCGACGCATCAAGCTGAGAGGCACCACGTTCGAGCCGGGCGACGTCGTGGACCTCGCACCCCTTGACCTTCCCCAAGGGCGTGTGCAGCAGCTCGTCGATCAACGTCGAGGAGAGTTGGTCACCTCCGCGGGCGACACCGCCGCACCCGACACCGCTCAGCACCTCATCGAGAGCTGGGCGGTGTCGGGCGGCACACTCGAACCGGTCGACGACCCGGTCGACGACCTGGGCGCGACGCTGGGCAGCGAACTGTCCGCACCGCTCCCGAACGGCGGGCTGCCACCCGCTGACACCCTGACCCGGATGAGCGGCGACGAGCTGCGCGACCTGGCCCGCAGGTGCGGTGTCCCGATCCGCGGCTCCAAAGCTGAGATCATCCAGCGGCTGACAGGTGCCGCGCAGCCATCCTGACAGAGGAGAACCTGACATGGGATACCCCCGAGATAAGCGGTTCCGGCCGACGTTCCACCGCTACGGGCATAACGAGTTCGTCGAGGTCGGCTCGACCGGTGCTGCGATGCCGAACTACGGCGTGAGCCGCACCACCGCAGGCGTGTATTCGCTTGCGGCACCCCAGCCCGGCGTTGTGAAGTACGTCGTGCTCGAATCGTCGGCGAGTCGGGTGCAAACCAACTCCTCGGGTGTGCACATCGGCGGCACCACCAACAACGAAATCGCAGCCACTACGAATCTCAACACGAACGAGACGGTGACGCTGTTCGGGGGGTCCACGGAGGAGTGGCTGCTCGGCACCTTGCCCTCAACCGGATGGTCGCTGGCGGCCACCACGCAAGCCTGAGGAGGCATCCCATGACCCACGTTCCTGTCCCGCTGAACCCGCACGGTGCCGTCATCGACGAAGCCCGCATCGACAGCGATCTGTCGTACTACGACGACAAGCAAAGCATCGACGCACTGCTGCACGGCGACGCAATCGCCTGGCGAGCCGAGTGGGCGATCGAGAAATACGAGAACACCCCGTCGGATGCGGTGCGCGCCGGGTCGGCCACCCCGACCGAAGTCATTCACCGCAAAGGCAACCTGCTCACCTACGGCGGTGCCGACATCCTGTGGCTGGGCCTCAAGAACGGGCTGACCGCCACGACCGGCGCTAAGAACACGTTCTTCGACAACTCGAACGCTGTGCTGTACGTCGGGGACGACAACACCGCCGCTGCGGCGTCGCAAACCGACTTGCAGGCGTCAAGCGCGTCGACCGACCGGTACGCGGTCGGCATGGAGGCCACCTATCCGACGCACACGACCGGCGACTCTGCGACCGGCAACGCAGACATCACCTTCAGGTCAGTGTTCACGACAGCGCAGGCGAACTTTGCCTGGAACGAGTGGGCGGTCGGCAACACCACCGCCACTACCGCCCCGTACCCTGGGCGCATCCTGAACCGCAAGGTCGAGTCGTTGGGCACCAAGACAGCGTCAGCGACCTGGACGTTCACGGTGAAGTTGTCGCTGAGCTGACATGGCTCACCTGACCGCCGAGCCGGTCAACCTGTACCAGGTCATGGACCAGTTGACCTCGACATTCCCCAGCCGGGTCACACCGCCCGGCTGGGGTTTGGCAGCGCAAAGCCAAGGCGACGGGTACTGCTACATCGTCGACCCGTTCAACATCTTCACCGACGACGAGATCCACACCGCCGCAGGTGAGGTGACCTACGACCCCGATTACGGTGCGGACCCTGACTGGCTGTTTTTGCAGAACGACGCAATCGGTCACCTGGACAATCTGCGCCAGTCCGTCGATCCGAACGTGGCGATGCTCGCCACGATTGTGCGGTGCATGATGCGTCAGAACGTGGCGGTCGATGCGCCGCCGACCTTCCCGCCGAATCGCAGCACCTGACCTGGAGCGCACATCATGGCCCGCACGGTCACAGCGGTCAGCGAAGTCATCGGGCCGAACACCAACACGTCGGGCACCTGGTCTGCGTTCGCTGCCAGCAACACGTCGTTCTCAGCCAGCAGCGGGACCACGTATTTCGTGATCTCGTACTTCGAGGGCAGCTCCGGTGAGAACGCTGCCCGGCTGGAGTCGCGCCTCAAGGTCGGCCCGAACGCTCAGACGGTCGGGCAGGACATCGTCACGACCACCGACTTCGCTTGTGAGCAAGCAGTCGACGGCACATATTACCGGTCGTTTTTGGTTGTGCATGAGTACACGGCTGCGTCGTCAGGCACGCACTATGTCGGCTGGGACTGGCGGGTGCGTGGCGTATCGACCACCGGGTCCTGGCGCAACGTCCGTCACCTTGTCATCGAAAAAGAACCAGGCGACGTCTACTTCTCCGAATCGGGGAACCTGTCAACAAACTCGAACAGCTACCAGCAGTTGGCGAACGGCGGGTCGGGATGGACGCCGGTCAGCAGCGGACCCGAAAAAGAGTTCATTGTTCTTTGCTCGATGAGCACCGGCACGGGCGGTGGCGCTGACCGTGTCGCTTACACCTACCTTTCAAACACTGACGGACAGTACGCAGGCGCAGCCGACGAACACGAGAACCATGACGCGTCGAACGGTTTCGACCCCGTGCAGCACATCGGTCGTATGACGTTCGGGGCAGGCGACAAACTCAACCATTACTGCGCGGCGTCGGCAGGCACGTCTGTTTGGTACGACGTCCGATATTTGCTGCTGGATGCGTCCACGTTCGCGTCGCGCCGCACCGCCGAATGGTTCGACGAAAGCGACCTCATCACCTCGACCAGCTACGTCGACTATCGCGCCGATACCCCACCGGACGACGTGCCACGGGCCGTTGACGCCGGGCCGCTCGCCGCTACGGGCAAGTACCTGCTGCTCGGCCGATGGAACACAGGCGGCAACTCAACAGCTAAGCACGCAATCACTAAGACCACGTTCGGATCGGGGAACTGGTCGCAGTCCGGCACCGCAGAACACCCGCTGTCGACAGTGTCAGGCACCACCGCTTTTGCGTCTCAGGCCACCTGCAATATTTCGTTCAAAAGCGGCACGACGAACGTCGAGGAGTCGGCGCTGTGGCTGCGCTCAGAGGTCGGCCAGTTCGTCCTGTTCACCGACGGGGACAGCGCAGTCGGCCAGACCGCTCAGATGTTCGTCCTTTATTTGGACACCGACGACGCTGACGCTACCGACGCGACGACCCTCGGCGAGTCTGCGTCGGTGGTGGTGGTGCAGTCGATCACTGCGGTCGACAGCGGCACGTTGGCTGAGTCGGCAACGGTCGAGGAGCAGACGGTCGCAGTTGAAAAGAACGCTGCGGACTCGTTCACGGTCGCTGATGTGGCGGCTGCGGCTGCGGCTGTAGCGGCGTCTGACACGTCGACAGTCGCCGAGGCGGTAACCGTAGCGCAGGCGGCCGCTGTGGCCGCCACAGACGCTGCCAGTGCGGCTGAGGTGACGGCTGCGGCTGCTGCTGTTGCTGCGACGGACACGGCTGCTGCGGCTGAGGCTGTGACCCTGTCCGAAGTGGCGTCACTTGTTGCTGTTGACACCGCGACCTTGGCTGAGGCGGGCGCAGTCACTGAAGCCCTGACCGTCACGGCCTCTGACACTGGCACCGTGGCCGACAGCGCTCAGCTCGCAATCGCTGCGACTGTCACGGACACCGGCACGGTGGCCGACGCTGGCAGCGTCGCAGAGGATCGGGCAGTCACGGCGACCGACACCGCCACCGCAGGTGAGGTTGGCAGCATCGTCGAGGACCGGACGCTGGCAGCGGCCGACACCGCCACAGTGGTGGACGTGAACGACGGCATCGCCGTGACCGCCACCGACACCAGCACCGTCGCAGAGACTGCCGCTGCCGCCGCCGCCCTGTCAGCCACAGACAGCCACACCGTCGCTGAAGCAGCGACGGTCGCTGTCGGCATCGCCGTGACCGCCGTCGACACCGTCACCATGACCGACAGTGGCGGGCAGCTCGCCATCGCTGCGACCGTGACCGACACCGGCTCCGTCGGTGAGGCTGCCGCCGCCGCTGCGGCGCTCCAGGCCGACGACACCAGCACCGCCAGCGACACCGGCGACCTGGCTGAGGCGCTGCTCGTCACCGCCACCGACACCGCCACGGTGACCGACACCGGCGACCTCGACGCTGTCCGCTCGCTCACTGCGACCGACACCGGCAGCCTGCTGTCGACCGCCCAGATCGCCGTCGTGGCTGATGTAATGGACAGCGTCACGGTGACCGACACCGGCACGGTCGCTGAGACACGCGACGTCGAGGCGTCGGACACCGTCACCTTCTCTGCGACCGCCTCGGCCGCTGCTGCCCTCATCGGCGCCGACACCGGCACCCTCACCTCGGCAGGTTCCGCTGCCGCAGCCCTCACCGCTTCGGACACCGGCACCGCCACAGATCAGGCCGCTGCCGCCGCTGCGCTCGACGCGACGGACACCGGCACCGGCACCGACACCTCCCTCGATGTTGCCCTGGCTGCGTCGGACACCGCGTCGGTCGATGCGGTGACGCAAGCCGCCGCAGCCATCGTCGCGGCCGACACCGCCACGACGACTGACACGGGCACGGTTACTGAGACTCGCAGCATCGACGCCACCGACACCGTCCTGCTGGTCGACGTGACCGTGGCTGCCGCTGCGGCACTCGACGCCACCGACACGCACACCCTCGGCGACGCTGCCGCTGCCGCTGCTGTTCTCGACGCCACCGACAGCGGCACCCTGACCGACACTGGCGACGCCGACGAAGGGTTCCGCATCGACGCGTTCGACCTGTTCACCTTTACAGGCGACGCAGTGTTCCAAGGCGTTCGCACGGTCGACAGCTTCGACACAGCGACCGTTGCTGAAGCGGTCGCCGCTGCCGCCGCCCTCGACGCCACCGACACCGGCACAGGGACCGACACCGGCACCGTGTCCGAGCAGCTCGCCGTGGAAGCGGTCGACGTCGCCACCGTGACCGACAGCGGCGACCTCGACGCCGTTCGGACAGTCACCGCTGCCGACACACTGACTGTCATCGACGTGACCGTCACCGCGGTCGCTGCGGCCGCTGCGACCGACACGAGCACCCTGGCATCGACTGCGTCCGCTGCCGCCGACCTGGCAGCGGACGACACCGGCACCGCCGACGACACCGGCACCCTGGTCAGGGTCAAGCAGATCCAAGCGGCCGACGCGACCACCCTGGGCGAGCAGGCTGCTGCTGCCGCTGCCGTGATCGCCGCCGACACCAGCACGCTGACGGAAGAGGCTGCTGCTCCCGCTCAACTCGCAGCAACCGACACGGGCACACTCGCTGACGCTGCGATCATCGCCGAAGCAGACCAGATCGCAGCCGCCGATCAAGCCGCCGTCGCCGACACTGCTGCGCTCGCAGAAGCGGACCGCATCGAAGCGACCGACAGCGCAGTGCTGGCAGACGTCGGCACCGTCGGCGAGTCGCTGCTGGTGGTCGCCGCCGATACCGGCACGATGACCGCCGCCGCTGCTGCCGCTGCTGATGCCGCATCCACTGACACCGGCACGACCGTCGACGTCAACGACGGCATCGCACTGTCAGCCGCCGACCTGCTGACCGTGACCGACACCGCATCGAACGCGCTCGATGTCGTCGCAGTTGACAGCGTCACCGTGGGCGAGGTGTCGAACGTCGATCGGCGCGTGGCGAATCCGCGCGGCACCGTTGACGCCACCATCACCGATGTCGGTTCAGCAGCCGCCACGATCACATGCGTCGGCGACAGTAGCTTGACGGTCAGTAACGTCGGGTCAGCAAGCGCGGAGGTGCTGTGATGGATGACCGCAGCAGAGTCAACGAGTCAGCCGAGGTGCAGCGAACGTGCGTGGTGTGCGGTCAACCGATCCGCACCGCACGCAACGGGCAGCCGATCTGCGGGTGCCTGGTGCATGGCTCGTCGGGTGCTGCGCCGCGCCCACCAATGCCGGACCTCGACGTGGCGCGGTTGCGGGCTGAGCATCGCCCGGAGGACGTCGCTGAGGTGGTGCGTCGTAGCCTGGACGTCCCGAACTTGTGCGTCGATGCCGGGTCGCATGGTGGCCCGTTCGTCACTGTGTCGAGGCATCAGTCGGTTGCGCCGCACGTTCAGTGCGCTGCGTGCGGGCACGTTGACCGCTCGGGCAGGTGGGCTGCCGAGCTGCCGTAAAACTTTTTCGCCCGAACACTTGCAATGTGCGATAGCACGCAATAGATTGAGGGCATGAGGAAGTACACCATCCGCTACCGACACACCGGCTTCACGGTCCCAGAATGCGACGACATCTACTACATCGGACGCGAGGCGCACCGCAACCGAGTCCCGTTCATTCAAGACGATGAGCGCACCATCGAGGTGCCGGACACGGCTCGCCTGCTCGCCAACGGAGATCCGAACGCTGCGCTCGAACGCGCGATCAGGAAAGCGTGCTGGCACACCGGCGCAGACCCGGCCGAGATCGACCCCGACACGGTATGGAACCCGGAAGATTACCAGTGGTGGACTGCTCGGGAGATCCTGGCCATCGAAGATGCGTGACGCGAGCCGCTGGGCTGATGACCCACGGCTGAACGCCTCACGCCAGCGCACGACTGGCCCTCCCTGCGGGGAGGGCCTTTCTGCGTTGCAAGGCTCTGGTTGCTACCGTGCGGGTCATGCTCGACGACCACCACGACCCGCACGTCACCGAAGTGCATGTCCTCGGTTTCACCATCACCCGCCGGGACGCACCGTGGGAGCGAGCCACCGAACCAGGCGTCGAGATATGGGGCATCAACAATCTGGAGATCACGTCGGCTGACACACCGGTCGATCGCTGCCACCGCTGGTTCGATCTGCACCCAGCCGAAACGCTTATGCAGGACCAGCTGCACGTCGACTGGCTGACAGGCCAGCAGCGCCCGCTGTACGTGTTCGAGAGCGCCGTGCAGCCGCTGGCTGACGCTGGGGTGCCAAACCTGCGAGCGTTCCCCACAGAGGCGCTCACAGGCCTGTACGCCACGAGGTACTTCACGAACAGCATCTCGTGGCTGCTGGCGTTCGCCGGGGCAGTGATGCAGCCCGCCCTTCAGTCCCGGAAGAACTGGGAACGGGTCGTGAACCTCGCCGCCCTCATCCGCGAAGAACCAGGGCGATTGTTCGATCAGCTCGGCCTCGACCCGATCGAGCCGCCAACCCCGAAGATCGGCGTGTGGGGTGTCGACATGGCCACCGACACCGAATACGGGGCGCAGCGGCCGTCGTGCGAGTACTTCATCGGTCTGCTGGCCGGTGCCGGGTTCGGCATCCAAGTCGCCACCGGCTCCGACCTGCTCAAGACCGCCGGGCTGTACGGCACTGACGACAACGGTGCGCTGCGAGCGAAGATGCTGTCACGCCGCGCCGAACTCAACGCCCAAGTCGCCGCAGCCCAGGGCGAACGGTCACAGGTCGCGAACCGGATGGGCCAGCTCGACGGGCAGATCGCCCACATCCAAGGAGCGATCAACGACTGCACATACTGGCTGGACCGGTGGACGATGCCGGACATCAACCGCGAGCAGGCCTCGAACCCTGGACAGGTGTGACCGCCGACGTTGACGTCGTCGGCCTGTCCCTCGAACTTCAGGCCCTGTACCAGCGGGTGCCGTGGAGCGACGCAGCGTGCGTTCGCTCATGGCTCCCGACCGCTGCGTGGATGGCCGAAGGCTGGGGGCACACACCGTCCCTGCCGCTGCACAGCAACGAGTTCGCGCTGGTGCAGCAAGGCATCGACCTCGGGCTACCCGTCCGCGCCGTCACACTCCTCGAACTCGCTGCAATGATCCATTGGGTCGAGATCGACAACACACCGGACCTGGTCGGCCGCAGGTCACCGATGATGACCCTGGCTAAGACGGTCTGCCGGGTGTGCCCGATCCGTGCCCGCTGCCTGGAGTGGGCGTTGGTGGCGTGGGAGCCAGGCATATGGGGTGGCACCACTGAGCGGCAACGTCGAGCGATCCGGTCGGCTCGACGGCAACGACACCACCGCCGCTGACGGCTACCGTGACTGGCATGATCGCAGACGACCTTCAACAACTAGCCCGCCCGATCAGCGACCTGACCGTGTGGGACAAGAACTACCGGCAAGGCGACGTCGGCGCAGTCAGCCTGTCCCTGGAACGGTTCGGCCAGTGCAAACCAATCGTGGGCAGGCACTACGGCGACGAGTTGCGAATCATCGCAGGAAACCACACGCTCCTAGCGGCGTCTGCGCTTGGCTGGGACGACCTCGCCGTAGTGGTGCGCGACGACCTGACTGAGCAGCAAGCGCTGGCGTACGCCATCGCAGATAACCGGACATCTGATCTCGCTACCAACGACCTCGACATGCTGGCTGAGCACCTTGCTTCGCTAGCAGGCGACGACACTCTCCTCCTCGCAACTGGGTTCGACGGGAATGACCTCGACGATATTGTTCTAGACCCTCCTTTAGAGTTCCCTTCGTTCGACGAGGACATCGAAACGAAACACCAGTGTCCGAAATGCGGGTACGAATGGTCATAAACAAGCCGCCGTACTCAGTGCCGTCGATGAACGAGATCGCTGAGGTGAAAGGCACAAACGGCTATCGTGTCATCTCAACGTTTTCCGGGTGCGGTGGTTCTTGCCTCGGGTTCGAGATAGCTGGGTTCGACATCGCATGCGCATGCGAGTTCGTTGAGGCAGCCGCTGAGGTGTACGAGCTAAACCATCCAGGCGTGCCCGTTGTTCGTGATGATATCCGCGAGGTAGATCCCGCTGAGATCCTAAAGACTGTAGGGGTAGAAGCTGGCGAGATTGACGTGTTGGAAGGTTCGCCACCCTGCGCATCGTTCTCAACATCAGGGAAGGGGTCGAAGGGGTGGGGCGAGATCAAACCCTATTCCGACACTGAGCAACGCGTAGACGACCTGTTCTTCGAGTTCGCTCGACTAATCAACGGTATTCGACCGAAAGTGTTTGTAGCCGAAAATGTTGCAGGTCTAGTGCGCGGTGTAGCTAAGGGGTACTTCAAGGACATCCTGGCGGCGCTCCGAGCATGCGGGTACAGGGTCGAAGCGCGCTTATTGAACGCTCAATGGCTTGGGGTTCCGCAGAGCCGCAACCGGCTTATCTTCATGGGCATTCGCGACGACCTTAGAGCTTCGCATGTGTGGCCTACGCCGTTGCCGTATCGGTACAGCATCAAAGAGGCGTGCCCGTGGATCTCCAATGGTAGCGTGCTCAAAAACCTCAGTGAAGGATTCGCTGCTTCTAAGGGTCAGATAGAGTCGTGGTATGAGTTTCTCGTGAGCGCGGGTCACCCAGAAGTCTGCGATGACAACGAAGTATCGTTTATAGATATTCGCCGTTACGCCGTGGGTCGAGAATGGTTGAAACTTCAACCTGGGGAAGCGTCTGACAAGTACTTCAACTTGGTCCGCAGCGACGCGCGCAAACCATTGAACACGGTTACAGCAAGCGGTGGCTTTCCTGGCATAGCAGGAGTTGCGCATCCATCAGAGCCTCGCAAGTTCACTATCCCTGAGCTGCGGCGGCTCTGTTCGTTTCCTGACGATTTTCAGCTTGTAGGTTCTTTCGATAAGCGTTGGGAACGTCTAGGCCGGTCGGTGCCTCCACTCATGATGCGCGCCATCGCCGAGAAGGTGAGAGGGGTGCTGGACCAATGTGCGGTCTGATCGTCAGCCGCTCTGAGCGGTCTTGTGCTGCTGGGGTTGAGGCCTTGCATCACAGGGGACCTGACGGGAACGGCATCGTTTTAGCGGACGGCTGGTGGCTTGGTCATACCCGTTTGGCGATCCTCGACCTGTCCGACCTGGCGGCGCAACCCATGACCATCGGGGACGTGACGCTCGTCTACAACGGCGAGCTGTGGAACCACGCCACGCTCCGTGACGGGCTGAGCGCCGTGCCCGTGTCGAGCGGAGACACCGAGGTGCTGGCGACCTTGATCGCCGAGACCGACAACCCTGCCACCATCGGCCCCATGCTCGACGGCCAGTTCGCTGCGGTGTGGGTGCGCGACGGTGTGCTGCACGCGATCCGTGATCGCTGCGGTGAGGTGCCGCTGCACTACGGGTACCACGCACGCGACCGCACGCTGCTCGTGGCGTCGGAGTTGAAGGCGCTCCTTGAAGCAGGCGCGCACCCGCAGACGATCGCGTGGGTGCCGCCAGGCACGCTGCTCCAGTGGGAGGACTCGCTAGCGTTGCCGTCTGTCACAAAGTGGCACGAGTTTGGACTGGAACACGTCGAGGACACGCTGGCCGAAGCCACCAATGAGGTCGATCGGCTCCTCGCTGACGCGGTCCGCAAGCGAGCGACGGTGTCTGACGTGCCGGTGGCTACGCTGATCTCGGGTGGGATCGACTCGTCAGCAGTGACATGGCACGCGCACCCGGACCTGCCTGAGCTGGTGGCCTACACCGCCGTGTTCGACGAGTCGTCGCTGGACTTGCGGTGCGCTCGCGAGGTCGCTGAGCACATGGGCATTGAGCTGATCGAGGTGAGAGTCCCTGCCCCAACAGCCGAGGACTTGGCGGCGACAGTCGCTGCGATCGAGATGCCGCACAAGGCACAGGTCGAGATCGGGTGGGCCTGCCTCCACCTCGCTCGCAGACTTCGCTCCGATGGAATCAAAGTGTGCCTGTCGGGTGAGGGCGCGGACGAGCTGTGGGCGTCTTACGGCCGCAGCTACCACGCTGTGCAGAAGTCCGGTTGGCACAAGTCTCGCGCCGAGTCAGTGGTAAACCAGCACCGCAAGAACTTCGCTCGCGTCAATAAGGTTTTCATGGCGCACTCTGTTGAGGGACGGCTTCCGTTCGCTGACCGCTATCTGCTGGATTATGGGCTGCGGCTCCCGCGCAACGCTGTGCTCGGGAGGCACTGGGAAGTCAGCGGCAAACCAGCACAGGAGCAGCAGCGACCGTTGGAGCAAAAGATGGTGCTCCGCAAAGCCTACCTAGAGCGGCTACCTCACTCAGTAGTGAGGCGCGACAAAGCAGCATTCCAAACTGAAGCCCGCATCCCTCAGGCTTGCGAGGACGCGGTGGCGAACCCGCAGAAGTTCTACCGCACTGAGTACCAGAAGCAGTTCGGCATGAAGAGGTCGTGATGCCTAGTACCTGGATACCTGACGACTGGACCTTCCGGTCAGAAGCAGTAGCTCAACGGTTCGACGATCATGTGCGGGAAACGCTGCCGTGGTACGACCTGGCAACGCACGGCGTGGCACATCTTGTGAGAGCTTTCCTGCCGACTGACGGACTTGTGTACGACATCGGCGCGTCGACAGGGAACCTCGGCCGGGCGCTAGCAGACACACTGAAAGCTCGGAGCGCCGGTCTCGTCGCGTTGGAGCAGTCTGAAGAAATGGCGGCGAGATACGATGCGCCAGGCGAGTGCTTTGTCGCTGATGCCCGCAAGTGGCCGTATGAGTCGTTCGATGTAGCAGTGATGTTCCTCACTTTGATGTTCATCCCAATCGCTGACCGGGTTGAGCTATTAGACCAACTTGAACAGAAGGTGCGGGCAGGTGGGGCGATTGTTGTAGTCGACAAAGCGGAGCTTGTGCCTGGTTACCTTGGCTCGACGATTCATCGGTGGACGATGAGTCAGAAAAAGCTAGGCGGGATATCAGACGAAGAAATCGCAGCGAAAGAGCTGTCGCTATCTGGAACACAACGTCCTATCGCCTCAGGTTTCTTGGAGAAGCGCGGCTATCGTCAGTGGTTGCAGGTCGGCGAGTTCCGAGGCTATGTCTTAGCGGGAGCGCATGTCTGACGACAGGCACCCGTGCGGCGCGCCCACTGCGCGTGGAGGCACCTGTCGCCGTATGGTGCCTGCCGAGCATGAGCGGTGCCCGTCGCACCGGGAGCTGCCGTCACCGGTCGAAGCTGATCGGGAGGCGCGCAGGTGGGAGGCGCTGAACATGCGCCGGGCCGGGTTCAGTTTCCGTGACATCGGCGAACGGCTCGACATCACCCGGCAGGCTGCGGCGCAGATGGTCAACCGGTGCCTGTCGGAGCTGGCACCAGACCCTCAGCAAGTCGTTGAGCTGCGCGAGATGCAACGGTCAAGGTTGGAGCGCCTGCTGTTGGCGGTGTGGCCGCAGGCGGTTGCGAACCCGCCGGACCTCGACGCCCATGACCGGGCGCACAAACTGATCCAGACCATGATCCGGCTCGACGGCCTTTCGACGTACCGGTTCGAGCAGTCCGGTCCCGGTGGTGGACCGATCCCGGTGCAGATGGTCCCGGCTGAAGATCACGCCGAGCTGCTGCGAATGATCGAAGCAGAGCTGGTGCGCCGCGAAGCGATCGAGGTGGGTGAGGTGCGGCAGCTCGGTGGATGAGAACCTGCGGGCTGCGCTAGCCGAGATGATCGGCACCGTCGACCGTAACCGGCTGGCGCAAACCATCAGGCACCTGTCCGGTGATCGGGTGTGGGTGCCGCGTCCGAGCCAGGTCGCACCGCACCGCCATCCCGAGCCGGTCGCCGACTGGTTCGTCTGGTTCTTCCGGGCGGGGCGAGGTTCAGGCAAGACCCGAGCCGCAGCCGAGTGGGTCGTCGACGAGATCAAGCAGCGTGGCCCGATCAGGGTCGCTCTGGTCGCGCCGACGTTCGGTGACGGCCGCGACACGATGGTCGAGGGCGAGTCGGGTTTGCTGGCGTGCTTGCCGCCGTGGCTGATCCCTGACGGAGCGCAGCAGCACTGGAACCGTTCGCTCGGTGAGGTCCACCTGGCTGACGGGTCGTTCGTGAAGGTGCATTCATCGGAGCGCGGCAGTCGCCTTCGTGGCCCGCAGTGGCACTGCGCGTGGGTGGATGAGCCAGCCGAGTTTCGTGACGCCGACCTCGGCATCACCACCGACACCACATGGTTCAACCTGGTCGCGGGTGTGCGTCTGGGGGACCGCACCCGCATCGCTGTGACAGGTACACCTAAACCTGTCGGACTCATCAAGCAGATCGTCGAAAGGTGCGAACGGAACCGCACCTGGGTCGAGACACGCGACTCCACGTACAGCAACCTGGAGAACCTCGCGCCAGCGTTCCGCGACGAGGTCGTCGCCTTGTACGAGGGCACCAGCCTCGGAAGGCAGGAGCTGGAAGGCGAGATCGTCGAGGGCAGCGGAGACGTGTTCGACCCGACGTGGCTGCGGGTGCTGGCTGATGTGCCGGGCGGTGCGAGGTGGCGTGCTCGCTGCTGGGACTTGGCTGGGTCGATCCCGTCCGACTCGAATCGTGACCCTGACTGGACATCAGGCACGCTGCTGTCCCTCGACGTCAACACACGCGAAGTCGCGGTCGAGCATGTCGCCCGTTTCCGTGAGCGACCTGGTCGCAGGGACGATCTCATTCGGGCGGTCGCTGAACGGGATCGGCTGCGGTTCGGTCCGAACGTGCGGGTCGTGATCGAGCAGGAGCCAGGGTCGGGCGGCAAGGCGCAGGTGGAGAAACTGGCACGCGATCTCGACGGTGTGCTGTCGGTGGTGGGGCACAGGTCGACGGGCAGCAAACTGGATCGCGCGCAGGTGCCCGCCGCTGGGATGGAGCAGGGCAGGTGGTCGGTGGTGCAGCCGCAGTTGCTGGCCGACGAACCAGAGTGGGACATCGGTGCGTGGACTGCGGAGCTGCGCGAGTTCCGTGCCGATGACCGGCACGCCCACGACGATCAGATCGACAACCTGTCGCTGTTCTGTCAGGTGATGCCTGCACGGCAGCGTGTTGCGTACGCCGGTCCGGTCACGGAGGGCAAGGCACCGAACCGGATCTGAGGGGTCGTTGCCGTTTTGCGGCGGCATCACCGTGACAACCTGTGCGCCTATCGTTGACCGCATGGCACGAACTCTGCCGTGGGGCACCGTCATCGCAGCACCTATCGGCCTCGGGATCTCGTCGACCGGGTGGGGCAACAGCGGTCCGCAGTCATGGCGCGCGGTTCACAAGTTCGGAGCAAATCCGACGCTCACCACCGGTGCGGTCGAAACGGTGTGGCCGGGCACCGGGTCGATACCTAGACCGGCGGCACCGGTCACGCTGCAAGCGGTGTCAGGGTCGACCGGCGACAGCGCCGGGTCGTCCGGTGCGCTGACCGTCACCGTTCAGGGCCTCGACAAGAACTGGCGTGAGATCGAGGAGACGGTGACGCTGACCGGGCAGGCTGCCACCACGTTCACGTCGACGGGGTGGCGGCGAGTCAATCGTGCGTTCGTGGCGACGGTCGGCACCTACGGCACCAACATCGGTGCGGTGTCGATCTCAACGGGTGGCGGGTCGACGTACGCGCTGATCCCTGCCGGTGACGGGCAGACCCTCCAGTCGGCGTACACGGTCCCTGAAGGGTACGCAGCGCACGTCACTCAGTACACGATCAGTGCGGACGGTCCGACGAAGCAGAACACAGCGGGTGGCCTTCAGGCTGACGTGGTGCAGACACCACCGGGCGGCGCTCGCCGTGTCGTCGAACGGCACTATGTGCCGTCCAAGTCGGGTGCGATGACTCGGCAGCTGCAAGTTCCGCTGCGGTTCGCTGCGCGCACCGACCTGGAGATCGCTGCCCGCACCGAATCGACCGGCGTTTCGGCTGCCGCATCCTTCGACCTCATTTTGGAGCCAACATCGTGAGCAATATCACCGTGACTTCGTCGTACGTCGGGGCACCGCTGCTGTCGTTGTCGAGCGGTTCAACCGCGCAGCACGGCGCGACCGGCGCAGGCAACACGTTTGACCTGCAAGGCGGGTACAGCAACTTCACCGCGCAGGTCGTTCCGCTCGCCGGAACACAGACAGCGTCGGCGCGCATCGAGGGCAGCCTCGACGGGCAGACCTGGGTGGCGCTCTCTGCGGCCAGCACCGTCCCAGCTGCCGGGCGCACGTTCAACTCGACCGCCGGGTTCACGGTCGGGCATGTTCGGCTGAACGTGACAGCGATCGGGTCAACGGGCACGGTGCTGCGTGGCCTGGTGGCCTGCCGCCCATGACGGTTTACACGACCGCAGCAAAGTCGGTTGGTGACCGTGTGCGGCTAGCGTTCACGCTCCGCACCACAGCAGGCGTGCTGACGGACTCGGACTGCACCGTCATCGTGCAGCCACCGGTCGGTGCGGTCACAGTCGAGAAGTCCACCACGCTGTCGTCGTTTCCGCTGGAACGGGTCAGCCAAGGGCAGTACCGGTACGACTTCACGACCACCGGCCCAGGCGACTACCAGTTCCATTTCCGATCGACTGGCATCATCGTGTCGTCGACCGACGGCCGGTTCGCGGTCAGGCCGAGGTTCGCGTCGACGTGACCCTCGACGACCTGATCGAACCGTTGTCGGCGACGCAACGAACGCGGCTGCGGTCGGCGCTGGCCGATCCGAAGATCAGCAGCCAAGCGATCGCACTGGTCCTGTCCAGCTGGCTGACGGTCGAGGTATCCGAGCGGGCGGTGCAGCGTGGCAGAATGGCATCGCTGGGGAGGCGTGATGGCGACTGACAGACCGTACACGGGCTGGGACGGCAACTCGAACAGTCGACGCGCAGGCGTCGAGGAGCTGATCCGGTTGATCCGGTCGCAGTTCGGGCTGTGGAACAACGGGTCGTGGGTGGTGCGGCCGATGCGAGGCAAGTCGTCACCTTCAGTTCATGGCACCGGCCGGGCAGTGGACCTGTCGTGGCGTGGCGGGTCGTATCCCGGCTCGGGCCGATACGCCGACGCGCAGTCGATGTGCGGGTGGCTGTCAACACCGGAGGTCGCTGACCGGCTGGGCGTCGAACTGATTCTCGACTACTGGCCGCAGCCGCACGGTCGTGGGTGGCGGTGCGATCGGCAGACCAACGGGCGCGGCGGCTGGAACCAGTACACGTCGAAAGTGATGTCAGGCTCACCGGGCGGCGACTGGGTGCATGTCGAGGTCAGCAACATGCTCGCTGATGATGCGGTCGGGATGCGGGCTGCGTTCGAGAGCCTGCTAGGCGGCTCTGTGACGCCCGCACCGGACCCTGCGCCCCATCCGTCACCGACGGACGCTGTGTGGCTTCAGCGTGGCGACAGAGGCGGCCAGGTGGCCGAAGCGCAGCGCCTGCTGGGCGTGACCGCTGACGGTGTGTTCGGACCGAACACCGAAGCAGCTGTTCGCCGGTTCCAAGCGGAGCAGGATCTGATGGTCGACGGGATCATCGGCCCGCAGACCTGGGAGCGTTTGCACAACCAGCAGCCGGGTCTGCCGTACCCTGGGACGCCGCTGCACGTCGGGTCGCGAGGTGCTGACGTGGTGGAGGTGCAGCGCGTGGTCGGTGTCGGCGCAGACGGCATCTTCGGTGCGGTGACTGAGCGGGCGGTGCGGGCGTGGCAGCGGGCGCAGCGGCTAGTCGCTGATGGTGTGGTCGGTCCGCGCACCTGGGAAGAAATGTTTCCCCAATAGTTGCCATGTGCTGTAGCACACGCTAGATTGTGTGCATGGCAACAAACACCAACGACGACACCCAAGCGATGACGGCCGCACGCATGATCGCTGGAGCGATGCCGTGGCAGTACACCGACGGTGGGCGCAGCCACTACTTCAGCGGTCGCCTAGACGCGGGCGACTGCGTCACTCGGGCTTGGGCCGCCGCAACAGGCCGGGACTACCGAGACTGCTACCACGACCTGGCTGACGCTGCGGCTGAACTCGGGCTACCGCGGTCGGCCAGGGGTGGGGTCCTCCCCAAGGTTTACCGTCCGATTTTCGACCAGGAGTTCAACTGGGTGCCGATCATGCGGATCGGGTCCGGCTGCACGATGCGACTCAACCGCGACGAGTTTCCCCATTGCGGAACTTTCATCGTGCGACTGAGTCGCCACCTGACGACCGTCATCGACGGGGTGGTATTCGATAACCACGACCCTTCACGCCACGGCACTCGCTGCGTTTACGGGTACTGGGAGGTTTGACATGGCACGCATGATCGCTGGAGCGATCCTCGCTCTAGTCGCGGCAGCGTTCACACTGTCCGCTGTCCTCGCCGAGCCGCACTACGAGTGCGAGGCGGGCACGGTGATCGTCCGGCAGGGCGATACCGCATGGGGCATCCTGTCCCGCCGCTGCACCGGCCACATCGGCCAAGCGGTCCACGACCACAACCTAGGCGGGCACCTGCTGCCCGGCCAACAGATCACAATCAACCAAGGAAACTGACATGGACACCTTTGAGGCGCAAGTCGCCGAACTCGAAGCAGCGGTCGAAGCGATCCTGTACCTGCGGGCAACTCGACCGTTAGGTTTCGACTGGGAAGCGCACCGAGACGCGTTCGCTGAACTGATCGACCTCGACGACGAAACCGGGCGCAGCGCTACTGACGCCGCACGGGCAGCGCTCGCCGACTTCGGCTGGCCGGTCTGACAGGTCGCTGGCGCTTACCCGTCGCCGCTGGTTAGCGTGACCGGTGGACGCCAGCGGCCGTCCCTGTCGAGCACCGCTCCAGGCTGACGCCGCAAGACCCCAAAGGAGACTTCCATGTCCCGCAAACTTCTATTCGCTGTCGCCACTGTCGTCGCTGCGACGACGATGTGGTCCGGTCGCGTTGCGGCGCACAACTGCGTCGGCGACTGGCGCATCGAGCAGTGGCAGCTCGCCATCGACCAGCCCGGTGCGATGTGGGAACCCGCACGCCCTGGGCTGGTTGACGAGCCGCCGTGCTCCACGGTCCACCACCAACCCGCACCTGCGCCCGCACCTGCGCCTGAGGTGCCTGCGGGTCCGCAGCCGTGGTCGACAGGTCCGATCGCTGACCTGATTGCCGTTCACTTCGCCGGTCACCCGTACGTCACGGTCGAGCAGGCGCAGCGGATCGCGTGGTGCGAATCTCGGCACAACCCTGACGCACGCAGTGGCACATCGTCAGCGTCTGGTCTTTGGCAGTTCCTGAAAGGAACGTGGAGGTGGGAGGCGTCACAGTTCGGGTTCCCCACCGACCTTGACTACCGGTTCGACGCGGAGACTTCGACGGCTCTCGCTGCGTTGGTCATGGCCCGTGATGGTGGCGCGCGGCAGTGGCTGTGCAAGGGCAGATGAAATATTGCCCCAGAGGTTGACTTGTGCGATAGCACAAGTCATAATGGGCACATGGCAACGAACACCAACACCAACCCACACACCCTCAACGGCGGCATGGACCTGTCGCTCTACCGCCACGTCGGCGAGTTCTACCGAGGGCAATCCTCGGAGGTGGCCGACGCCTTCTCCGGCGAGCATCGCCTTCTCCAGGACATGGGCGTCGACTTCGAATACAACGTGAGCTTCCACGCCAATGGCGGCTGCGCTCACTGCGGCGCTTACTTCTCCTACGGCAGCGTGTTCAGCCACCCGGAACACGGCTTCGTCGCCCTCGGCCACGCCTGCACCCAGCGGTGGCTGGAGGTCGACAGCAGCATCGCACTGCGGCAGGCAAAGGCCAAGAAGCGAGGTCAGGCCGCAGCCAAGCAAGCCAAGATTGCAGCCGAGTTCCAGGCGACCGTTGACGCCGACCCTGAGCTGGCTGACGCCGCCAACGTCGAGCACTACATCATTACCGACATCATGAACAAGGGTCGCCGCTACGGGTCGATCAGCGAGAAGCAGCGGGCGCTAGTCATCAAGATCGCCACCGAGGCACGCGAGGCTGAGGCTGCGAAGGCCGACGAGCCGCCAGCCGCCGAGGTGCCCGACACCGACGAGCGCATCACCGTGCGAGGCAAGGTGCTCAACACGAAGTGGGTCTACAGCCAGTTCGGCAGCACCGAGAAAATGCTGGTCGAGGTGACCACCGACGCCGGGGTTTACCGCCTGTGGGGGACGATCCCTTCGGCCATCGCAGAAGCCGACCGAGGCGACATGGTGGAGTTCACCGCCACGATCACCCGCTCGCACGACGACGGTTCCTTCGGGTTCTTCAAGCGGCCGACCAAGCCTGCGATCCTCGAACCAGCCGCAGCCTGAGTTCGGCACGCAGCGCCCCACCGGCTCCGGTCGGTGGGGCGGTCTGCGTTACAAGGCCAGGTGTACGCTCGGGACATGACCCTGGCGAACCGACTGAAGATGTACGCCGAGCGTGAGCAGACCGCCACCGCACCCGCCGAGCAGCAGCCGAAGCAGGCACCGAAGAAGCGGGCAGCGGCCAGCCGGAAACGCAAGGACAACGACTGATGGCTGTCGTCGGTGGCACCTGGACGTTCTCTGGTGACCCGGCGTCATCGGACAAGGACGCCGTCAGATTCCTGATCCGTGACGTCGACTCGCGCGACCAGATGTTCTCCGACCAGGAGATCGACTACGCACTCGGGCTGAAAGGCTCGCAGCTCGGTGCGGCAGCGATGCTGTGCGACATGGCCGCGACGTCCGGGGATCTCACCGATAAGCAGGTCGGTGACCTCAAGATCAGCGGCAGCCAGCGGGCGTCGCAGTACCGGGCGCTCGCCGATCAGTTGCGACGGCAGGTCAGCTACGGGGTCGGCATCTACGCCGGAGGCATTTCGTACTCGGACAAGGAGAAGTACGAGGCCGACCCGGACGTCAACCAGCCTGCGTTCTACCGCGGCGAGTTTGACTACCCGCTGACGAACCAGGACGGGGACGGTCAGCCTTCGTCGACTCAGTCAGGGGTCGGCTACAACAGCTACCTGCGGAATGCGTGATGTCGTTCGAGCGCGCCTACCTCGACCTGATGCCGGACACGGTGGTCATCACCCGCCGTGTGGCCTCGGGCAGTCCGACGTTTGATGGTGTGCCCACCTGGGATTCGGTCGGGTCGACCTATCAGGCGCGCGTCACACCGCGCCGCCGGTCGCAGGTCGACTTCGTCGATGGCACCGTGATCCAGCTGACGCACGTTTGCTGGGTGGCGTCGACCGGCACAATCAGCCCGCAGGACCGCATCACCCTGCCTGACGGGTCCACGCCCCGCATCGTCGGGGTGACCGCACCCGCCGATCAGGACGGCACGCACCATCACAAACTGGAGCTGGGATGACGGTCAAGGTGACGCTGGACGACAGCGACGTGCTGGCCTACCTCGACCGGCTGAACGAACCGCAGCTCGGCAACGCAGTCGGCGAGGCGCTGTTCGGCGAGGCGTGGGAGATCATGGGCAAGTCGCACCGTGAGGTGCCGGTGCGGGACGGCATCCTGAAGAACAGCGGCACGGTGCTGCCACCGGAGCGGCGCAGCGGCAGTGTCGTCGTCGAAATGGGGTACGGCGGTGCTGCCTCGGCGTACGCCGTGGTGCAGCACGAGCGCACCGACTTCGCTCACCGGGTCGGCAAAGCCAAGTACCTCGAAGATCCGCTGATGCAAGCGGCGCCGAACCTGACCCGCAACCTGACTGCGCGGCTGCGTGACTGGATCAAGGACCAGGCGAGGTGAGCAGCACCGGCCTTTACGAGGACCTGGGCCTGTACCTCGCTGCCGGTGACAGTCGCCTAACCATCGGGCAGACCCTGTTCGGGTACCAGCTCCCCGATTCGACTTCGAGCCCTGACGTGTCATCGACTGGGCCGACCGTGGCGATCATCCCCGAGAGCGGGCTGGGTGCCGTGGACCGGTACCGGCCTGCCGCCGGTGGGCAGCCAGCGATGGAGCGGCCAGGGTTCACGATCGTGGTCCGGTCGACTGATGGGGCTGGGGGTGTGCCGTCGGCGCAGCCCACGATGGCGGTCGCTGCTGCGGTGCATTCGTTGTTGCAGGCGTTCCCGCCGAACTCGACGGTCGCTGGTGGCACGCACGGTCGGATCGGCTGCGTCGAAATGCTGGCACCGCCGTACCTTGCCGACCGGGACGAGCGCGGCCGGTACATGATGATCGCTCGCGGGATCGTGTGGGACGCCAGCCCGTGAGCGCGTTCGATGGTGCTGGGCCGGTTGCTGCGGTTCCTCGACAGCAAGGCACGCTGCGGTGCCCTGGCCCGGTGGGCGAGGACGGTCAGCGGTTGGGGTGCGGCCGGTTGTTGGCCGAGCTGATCACGGCACCGTTCCGGTTGTCGTGCCCTCGCTGCAAGTCCACGATCAGCGGCTGAAAAATATTGCCCCAAGACTTGCCATGTGCTGTAGCACGACCTATATTGAACGCATGGCAACGAACACCAACACCAACACCGACGAGATCACTGAGGAAACCCGCGAGGCAGTCGCGGCCAGGGCCAAGGGCCCGCAGGAATCCGCGAAGGCCGTGGAGGCCGTCGATGAGGCCGTTGAGGGCTTGATGAACATGGAAATGCGGAGCAGCAGCTTTGATCTTGCGACCGTCGTAGACATGGTCCTCAAGACAGAGGTCGCCAAGTGGTTCGCCCAGATCCTCCGCGTGGAGGAGGGTTGCGGCGACTTCGCAGAGGCGGTCCGCGCGGTTGAGGCCAATGCGACTCGCCAGGTCATGCTGGACGCTCAGTCGCTGCTGAGCACTTCTACGGGTCGCACTCACGCTCTGCACGACTCGCTGATGACACAGGCAGCCGCACAGTTCCTCAGCGATCTGGAGCTGACGGGTTGGAGGTTGCTTCGCCGTCACGCCTTCGGTGCGTAGCCTGAGAGCACACAGTGACCGCCGTGTCCAGACCGAGCCAGTGTGACCTTCGTGTCCGGTTCGCCCGCAAGGGGTCTAGGACGCTGCCTGACCGCCGGAGCGAACCCATGAAGGTGATCCTGCACAACAGCGGCAACCACGGCTCAGATCGCTTCCTAGCGTCCGCAGACGAGCAAGAGGTTCCCGCCGCGTTCGGGCGGGCGATGGTCGCACGCGGAATGGCCACCGAAGTGAAGAAGCAACGGCAGACCGCAGCGGCTGCCGATGACGAGCAAGGCGAGGGCTGATGGCACCGACGTTCACTCACGGCAAGGGCGCGACCGTGATCGGCAACCAGTACGCGCTGTCTTCAGCAATGAACGACGTGTCGCTGTCGCAGACCGCTGACACCGCCGACGTGACCGTGTTCGGCCTCGATGACCGGGCGTACCTGGCCGGGCTGCGCGACGGCACCATGTCGCTGACCGGGTTCTGCGACGGCTCCACCTTAGAAATGGACCGGCGGCTCCAGGCAATGATCGGCTCGGACACCTCGGTGTTCTCCGTCGGCCCGTCAGGGAACACGGTCGGTGATCCGTGCGTGCTGCTCGCAGGACCTGTCACCGCCTATGACGTGTCCTCCCCAGCGACTGATGTGGTCGCAGCGTCGGCGTCGGTCCAGTTCTCGTCGCAGGCATCGGACGGGTTCTGGTTGGCGAGCCTTGCGACAAGGTCGGCGGCAGTGACCGGGTCGGCAGTCACGCTGTCACCGTCCACGGCGACGACCGGCGGCGCAGCAGGGCACCTGCACGTCACAGGCGGGACGACCTCGCAGACCGCCACCGTCGAACTGTCCGTGATCGTTCAAGACAGCAGCGACGGCGTGACCTGGGCCGACTACATCACCTTCACAGACATCGACTCGACGAACCCGGCAGGGTACGAACGCAAGACCTCAACCGCATCCTGCAACGAGTACGTGCGCGCGCACGTCGACGCGCAAGGGTCCACATCCATCACCTACGCCGTGGCATTCGCACGGTACTGAGCAACAGGAGCACCACAGATGGCACCAACTTTCCGACACGGCAAGGGCGGCATTTTTACTTGCAGCGACACGGGCGGCACCACCTTCACGCTGTCCAGCGGCCTGAACGAGTGCAGCCTCAACACGGTCGGCGAAACCGCTGACGTGACCACGTTCGGTGACGATGACCGGGCGTACATTGCCGGGCTACGCAACCACACCCTCTCCCTGACCGGGCTGTTCTCCTCGACGCACGAGGCGCGGCTGCGTGGCATGGTCGGCAACACCACCGCATCGAACTTCGTGTTCGGCCCGCAGGGCAACACGACCGGGTTCCCGAAACTGTCCGGCGCGTTTCACCTGACCGCCTACGACGTGTCCGCGCCTGTCGCAGATGTTGTGACGGTCAGCCTGTCCGGTCAGATCACCGGAGCTGTTGCCTCGGGCACGTTCTGAGCGACGTAACCTGCGCTCATGGCATCCCTGAAAGACATCATTCTCACCGCTGACGACTTGTCGCAGCGCACCGTCGACGTGCCCGAGTGGCCGCATCCCGACACCGGGCAACCGGTGCGGCTGCTGCTGAAGGCGCCGTCGCTGCGACGACGAAACCAGTTGCAGGCGTCGTTCACGACAGACGACACCGGCAAGCTGACCGCCGAGCAGTACAACCGGATCGCGGTCACGCTGCTCGGGGAGATGGTGTTCGATCCTGACGACATCGAAGCCGGTCCGCTGTTCGCCGATCCGGCTGACCGCGACGCGTTGCTGGACAAGTCGGGGGCGGTGTGCTGGCGCATCTCCGAGGAGTGCATGGTGCTCGCAGGATTCAAGACCGTCGACGACAGCGACTCGCCAGAGGAGGCGCTCGTCGACGCGGGAAAAGGCTATTCCTCGTAGGCCAGCCGGGGGCACGCAACCGATTTATTCTCGCCCAAAGGCTCCACATGACCGTTCAACAGATGGAAGCGAACATGGACTACGGCGAGTATGTGCTGTGGCTCGCTCACCTGGGTCTGGAAGCGTGGGAACAGGATCAGGCTAGGAAGCGGGCATCATGGCGCTAAACGTCGGCGAGCTGGTCGCATCGCTCAAGATGAACACGACGGAGTTTCAGTCGGGGCTGCGTCGAGCGCAAGGCGCGCTAGGCGAACTGTCCGGTCAAATGGAAAAGACCGGGAAGTCGATGACGACGAAGCTGACGTTGCCGCTGCTCGGTGTGGCAGCGGCAGCCGTCAAACTGGCCGACGACTTCGAGCTTGAAATGTCACGCATCCAAGGTCTGGTCGGTGCTACTGGCGATGAGGTCGCTGCGATGAGCGACGACATTTTGGAGCTGGCAGGGGACGTTGGGAAAGCGCCACGCGAACTCGCTGAAGCGATGTTCGCCATCCAGTCGGCAGGCATCAAGGGTGCGGCGGCGACGGAGGCGTTGACGATCGCAGCGAAAGCGGCGACCGCCGGTCTGGGCAGCACCCGTGACGTAGCGCTCGCAGCGGCGTCAGCAATGAACGCCTACGGGCAGGCTGAACTGTCAGCCACGCAGGCGACCGACATCCTGACCGCCACGGTGAAGGAAGGCAACCTAGCCGCAGCCGAGTTAGCGTCCTCGATCGGCAAGGTCATCCCGGTGTCGGCCGCTGCGGGTGTCGGCCTGGACGAGGTCGGCGCAGCCATTGCGCTGATCACCCGGAACGGTGCGAACGCTGCGGAGGCCACCACTCAGGTGCGGGCGATGCTGCTGTCGTTGAACGCACCGACGAAGCGCGTGCAGGCGGTATTCGAGGCGGCAGGGATCTCCGCTGACGGGTTGCGGCAGGTGCTCGCCGAGGACGGCCTGATCGCTGCGCTGCGAATGGTCGAGCGAGCAGCGAAAGGTGACGCGTCGGTCATGCGGCAACTTCTCGGGTCGTCCGAGGCGCTGTCCGGTGCGCTGACGCTGCTGAACGGCGACGCCGAAACAGTGGCAGCCGTGTTCGACAGCGTGGCAACGTCGGCAGGGATTACCCAGGACGCGTTCGACGTTGCTGCGAACACGTCCTCAGTGCAGTTCCAAATGGCGCTCCAACGCATGAAGGCCGCCCTGATCGACTTGGGTGCGGTGCTGTCACCGATCCTGACCGCCGCCACGAACGCTGTCGGTGACTTCGTCAGCATCATCTCGTCGATGTCCGGTGGCGAACAGCGACTGCTGCTGGTCTTGGGCGGGATCGTTGCGCTGGCCGGTCCGGTGATGATCGGCATCGGCAAGATCGGCACGGCGATGACTGTGATGTCGACGCAGGCGGGCACGGCGGCAGCGTCAGCCGCGGCACTCAACCTCGCGCTGGCGGGTGTGGCTGCGGTCGCCGCACTCGGTGTGTTCGTGTTCATGGACTTCAAGAAACGGCAGCGCGACTTCCAAGAGCAGGTCGACCACACGAACGACGTAATGATCGAGTTCAACGACGTCGGCGCAGTCACAGCCGCCACCGTGCAGAAGATCAGCGACGCTCTCCCTGACGCCACTGAAGGCATGGACGACCTTTCCGAAGCGCTCGGTAGCACCGCTAAAGACGTCCTGCTGTTCGAGCAGATGGCAGCGGCAGGACTGACTGAAGCGTTCATCACAGCACGATCCGCTGGTGCAGACTTCGGGCAGATGCTTGAGATGTCGCAGGACCAACTCGCTGAACTTGATCGCGAGCTGAAATCGGTAGCCACCGACGGCAAGAGCTGGGAGGACGCGCTCAACGAGTTGACGCCTGAAAGTCGGGAGTTTGCTTCAGCCATCATGGAAGTAGTGCAGGCAGGCGATCTCACAGCAGATCAACTAGTCGGGATGGTTGACGCTGTGTTTGCAGTCGAACGGGGACTCAGGGCAGCGCGTGAGGAGAACGAGCAAACTTCTAGATCGTTTTTCGAGAGCGGGGATGCCTACCGGGTTCTGACCGAGCAACTGGGCTACAGCGAGGCAGCGGCTGACGAGCTGTTCCAGCAACTGACAAACCTGGGTCGGGACACGTCCTATGTGGACGCTGCCGCAGTCGTGGTCGACTTGTTGCAAGACCAGGAGTTCTGGACAGGTCTAGCTGCGGCGCAGCTTGCCGACTACGGCAACACGGTGGAGCAAGAGGTCGTGCCCGAGGTCGAGGAGCTGACCGTGAAACTAGGCGAGCTGTACCAAGGTTTCGTAGTCCTCAACGAACTGTTCTTCGACGCCGAGGACATGATCGCCGACCTGGCTGAAGGGATCATCGATCTGGCTGACAGCTTCGACCGGAACACCCGTGAAGGGCGCGACAACATCCGCACCGTCGACGCGTTCATTCGAGCGGTCGGGCAGTCAGCCTCGGTCGTGGAGGAGTCGACCGGGTCAGCGGACGCGGCTGCGGCTGCGGCGAAAGAAATGGCGCTGGAATACCTTGCGACCGCAGCGGCTGTCGGGGCGAACACGGATGCGATCAAGGACCTGCTGATCCAGGCCGGGCTGCTGACGCAGCAGGACTTCGAGGTGGACCTGCTGGTCCGAGCGAACGCAGGCGACCTTGAAGCGGTCAAGCAGGTCATCGACGGGCTGCGAGACAAGTCCATCACGATCTCGATTGCGGCTGAGGTGTCCGGCATCACGAAGTCGAAAGAGGCACTGGAGGGCTTCGTCGGCGGTTCGATCGGCATGTTCGGTTCAGGTGGGCCGGTTCCTGGGGCGAGCGGGCAGGCGGTCCCGATCATCGCGCACGGCGGCGAGTTCGTGCTGTCTGCCGATGTGGTCGACGCGATCCGGCAGGGCGGCACCACACGCGGTCTGGACGCAACTGGCGGCGGCGCTGCCGACATGGCAGGCACCACCATCATGAACTACGGAATCATCAACCAGGGCACGTCCGACGGCATCGCCACGCTGCGGAACAGCGGCGACTCGAACAGTGTGCGGGTCAGCTGATGACGACACGAATCGACCTGGTGAACAGCGCCGACGCACCTGCCGGAACGACGCTGCGAATGAACGACGGCACCGCTGACGCCGACGGCAACCTGTGGAACGTGCAGCAGCTCACCGGCTGGGGCAGCCGTCAAGCGAACGTGCAGACCGCGAAGCGGATGGCGACCGACGGTGTCATCGTGACGAACGCCACCTACGGGCCGCGGCTGCTGACCCTGACCGGCGTCGCCGTGATCGCAGCGACCTCGGATTGGTGGGAGGCGATGGCCCGATTTGAGTCGGCGTGCGACCATGTCACAGCTGACGGGAAGGTGCGGGTGTATGAACCGGGCGGCACCAGGCACGCCGGAACCCGCCTGCAAGGCCAGCCACGCATCCAGTTCATGTCGGGCAGTCCACGGAGTCTTTCATGGTCCGTGACGTTCCTGTGTCCTGACCCTGACTTACAGGCGGGGGCGTGACCACCTACACGGTGCTGCTCGTCGACGGCGACAACTCGGGGGCGACCGTTGCGACGTTGTCGACTGGCAGCGGCGCTCAGGACGCGCAGATCGACTCGCTGACCTGGACCTTGAACGATCACGACGCTGCGAGCATCAGGGTGCCGGTCGGGCACGCCAGCATCGGCAGCATCGTCGAAATGTCAATCAACTCCGAGGTGCGAATCGAACGCGACGGGTCGACGGTGTTCTGGGGTGTCATCACCCGCAGCCAGCTCGGCACCGAGTTCCTGCACCTGACGGTGCAAGGGCTGACGTTCTACTTCGAGCGCCGACACGTCGGCGATCAGGACCGCACGAACCTTGTCACGAACGGCGATTTCGAGACTGTGAGCGGGTCGCCGTCGGTGCCGACCGGGTGGTCTGAAGCGGACCCCGGCAGCGACATCGTGCTCGTTTCGTCGACCCAGTATCACAAGACAGGCAGCCGGTCGGCGCGCATCCTGTCGCGCGACAGAGCGGTCGATCTGCGTGCGAACAGCGATCCGATCGCTTCCCCGACATCACCGGACGACTACCACGGCATTGACGCGCAGGTCATCCAGAACGTCGGCCCGCTGTTCGTTGGGGAGAACTTTTTCCATGTCGTCGTCTGCAAAGCCTGGTTCTTCATTCGCGACGACGGCACCTACGCTTTTCAGGGCAAGCCGTTCGACGGGCGGGGTTTCTACGTCCAGACCCTGTCGAGCGGCACCTGGACCGGGCGGCACTGGTTCTACCGCATCGACGAACAGACCGAACGGAACGTGTGGATCAGAGCCGAGTTTGAGGTGCTGGTGTACGGCGGCGAAACCGTACAGATTCGACTGTACGCACCGGGTGGGACAGCGGGAACGAACAGCGCGATCTACTGGGACTCGGTCGGCATGTTTCTGGAGGAGTCGCTGTCGTTCTACGGGTCCGGTGGCACCGGCACCGACGTCGTCAACATCGTCGAAGGACTGATCGAGCACGCCCAGGGTTTGACCGTCCTCGGGCAGCCCGGTCCGTCGAACAAAGACGACCTCAACATTCGAGGCGACCCGGCGAACAGCACCGTCGGCACCACATTCACGGTTGCCTACCAGCACGCCGACCACGCCAACATCTGGGAGGCGGTGAAGGCGTACACGGACGTCGAGAACGGCGTCGACATTCGCGTCACCTGGAACGGGACGAACACCGCCCGCTATGTGCGGGTCGGGCGACCCATCGGGTCAGCGAAAGCGACGTACAACCTTCAGATCAGCGGCGCGTCGAGCAACGTCATCGACATTGCGAACTATCTGCGGGACGGGCAACCGGTCGCAAACAGCATCGTGGTGCTCGGCGACGGCTCAGGACCGGACCGTGAGGAAGCGGCAGCGATCGACACGACCGGCCTCGGAGTTGCTTGGGAAGCGGTCCTGCGGGCACCGCCGTCGTGGGACATCGACCAGCTCGACGAGTTCGCAGCCGGTGAGCTGGAGTCCCGCAAGAACATCGTCGAAACCTTCACTGTCAGGTTGACCGACGACGACTTCGCCGCGCCGATCGCCGGGAACTTGCTGGTCGGGGACACGGTGCAGGTGTCCGGCCAGTGGGGCAACATCAACTGGACGAACAAGGTAATGCGGCTCATCAGGCTGACGTTGCAACCATCGACCGGCGTTTACACCGCCGAGTTCAATCCGTCGTAGACAGGGGCAGCAGTGGCGTCCGTCAACCAGGTGCCGAAACCGAACAACATCATCAGCGACATCGAGAACCGGCTGCGGGCGTTGGAAACCAACCTCGCTCGGAACCTGATCATCGGGGCGGCGGGTGTGCATGTGCCCGGCAAGCTGACGGTCGGCGACGGCCCGCAAGACGGGTCGGGCGGCACCGGTCTGCCGATCATAACCGGGGAGCCGTCCCCGCCGACCGGACTCACACTGACCACAGGCGCTGACGCTACGAACGTGTGGGTCAACGCGGCGTGGACGTTCCCTGACGGGTCCGCTGCGCCGGTCGCAATGTTCGAGGTGAGGTGGAAACGGGCGTCAGACACCGAGTACCAGTTCGCCACCACGACCGACTCCTCGAACTACCGCATCAACGGCCTGGACTCTGCCACGTCGTACAACGTCGGGGTGCGGTCCATTTCGACAATGAACGAGGTGTCTACCTGGGTGGTCGGCACCATCACGTCGGGCACCGATTCGACCGCACCAGCGAAAGTCACCGGCCTGGTTGTTGCTGTCGGCCCGACGTCGCAGATGGGCACTTGGAACGACAACACCGAGGCTGATCTCGACCACTACCGGGTCCAGGTCGACAACAACTCGAACTTCAGTTCACCGGTCGTCGACAAGATCACCTATGCGACGGTGACCACAGTCGACGGGCTAGCTAACAACACAAGGTTCTACTGGCGCGTAGCGGCGGTCGACCGGGCAGGCAACCAGGGTCCGTGGTCTAACAGCGCGAACAACTCGACGATCCTGATCCCGTCGGCGTACATCTCCAGTTTGACTGCCGACAAGATCACGGCAGGCACGATCGGGGTGCAGGTCATCAAACTGTCGAACAGTGCCGGTTCGCGAATTGAGTCGTTCGACGGGACGTCGATGGTGATCCGTGGCGACGGGTCGGCCAACTTCGGGAACGTCACCATCACAGGCGGCACCCTGACCGTCGGCAGCGGCTCGACAATCTTCAAGGTCGACAGCGCAGGGAACCACTGGTCTGGCAACGCTGCGTTCGGGTCGGCGCCGTTCCAAGTATCGAACGCTGGTGCGCTGACCGCCACGAACGCCAACATCACCGGCACGTTTCAGACCGGCACCGCAAGCGACTACATCGTGGCAACCGCAGGCAGCAACGTCCTCAACTTCTACGACGACAACGATCGCGTCGGCACGATCAAATACGACTCCGCGACGTATTTCAACTTCGAGATCTTCGGTTCAGACGGAACGAATAACACGATCGACGGGTTGCTCGCACTTGGCAACGGGTATGCAGTGCTGACACCTGGATACAATCACCAGTTGAATCTCGGATCGCTTGACGGCGGGCCTACTAACCGTGCAGCTAACGTGGTTATTACCGCTGGGACCGCAACGTACATCGGCCAAAGTGGCGGCGATATTGCGAAGTTTGATCGTCCGTCGAGTATCGGACGACTGAAGATGCTGTCGGGCGCAACAAACGACGGCGGGCAGGTCGTGCTGGATCACCCGACCGCCGGGACCGTCGAAGCGCAGTTCTCAAACACTCACAGCACGTCTTTCGGCGAGTACATCCAGCTTGCAGGCGACTACGCCAACGGAGTCCTGCTACGTGTCAAACTGACGGGCGGCACTAGCACCGGACCTGCTTTGTATAACAACTCGGTCGGGGCGACACGGAAGCAGTTGTACGTCGACAACAACGGGTTCATCGGGGTGGCGTAGCCTGTGAGCATGAACCTCGACGGAGAACGGTTAGCGGAAGAAGTAGCGCGCGCGCTTGGAGCGCAGATCGCTGCGCTGACGATTGAGAACGCGCGCCTAGCCGCTGCGCTGAATCAGCTCACCGAGCGAGAAGGTGCCGAAGCCGGTGACGGCAGCGATCAGGCAAAGGCACCGCCTACTCTGAAAGTGTGACGGTCAACCTGTTGAAGGCGCTGGGCCTTGTCGTTGCCCTGGTGTGCGTCACCGTGCTGCTCTCTACAGGCGGCATTGACGAGACACCAGGGGTCGGCCTCCTCGCATGGATCGTCGGCTATTTGACGGGAAACGGCGTAGCCGTCCTGCGCGACCTGCCATCGACGCCGGTCGTGTGGCGACGGCACGAAGGAGAACCAGACGATGAACCTGCGTGAGATCCTGACCCGGCTCGGTGCGGTGTTCGCTGCGACCGCTGTCCCGAACCTCGGCGTCGGCGCAACCCTCGACGTGGCAGCGTGGAAGTCTGCAACGATGGCGGGCGTGGTCGCTGTGCTGGCGGTGCTGCAACGCCTCGCTGCGGCGTATCGGGACGGGAAATTGACTGCCGCCGAAGTCGACGACGCGTTCGATGGAACTGCCTGACCTTTCCGAGTTCTACGCAGCTCAGCGTGGACCGGGGGCGCAGTGCCCGCCAGGGATGCTGTCGTTCGTGGTGGACGGGCAGTCGCCGTGGCCGGTCCGCAACCTTGAGGTGCTCTGACCGTCGCATCTCATGCCATAGGTGCTATAGTGCCCGCATGGCTATGACTGAATACGAAGAAACACGACCTGACCCTGTCGTTGCTGAGGTGGTGCCGCTCGGCACCATGCCCGGCGACGCCGAATGGCGCGGCCTGTGCCAGATGGCGCGTGTCATGTCCGCGTCGGCGCTCGTTCCGGCGTCGCTGCGACGCAAACCCGAGGACGTGCTGCTGGTCCTGATGACCGGTCGCGCGCTCGGGATCGACCCGATGACCGCACTCAATCAGTGCTACGTCGTCGACGGCAAGGTCACGATCGCACCGAAGCTGCGGCTGGCGTTGCTGCACAACAGCGGGCGAGGAACGATCCGACCGGTCGAAGTGACCGCCGAACGCTGCACCGGGCGTGTCCTCGACGCCACCGGACGGCTGCTGGAGGAACGCACCTACACGATGGGCGACGTGCCGCAGTCCCTGTCGAAACGGCAGAACTGGCAGCAGTACCCCGCCCGCATGTTGTGGTGGCGGCTCGCCGGGTACCTCCTCGACGACCACTTCCCCGAGGTCGGCCTCGGCATCTACTCACCCGATGAGCTGGGTGCTGTGACCGACGAGGACGGCGTCCCGATCGACACCGACACTGTTGCCCTGCCGCCGGGGTACGGAGCCGAAGCACCCGCACCGGTTGTGGTTGACCAGCTCGCCGAGCAGCGACGCGAACTGACTGCCGCTGTCGCCCAGTTGGGCGAGGACGCCACCGCCGAGCTGCGGTCGCTGTGGACGTCGCATGGCCTTCCGAAGATCGGCGGCCTGACCGACGAGCAGATGGTCGACGCATGGACGCTCGTCGACATCGCCCAAGACATGGTTGAGCCTGAGTACGCCGACGGCGAAGAGCCGTTCTGATGGATTACCGTCACGCCATCGCCCGTGCCGCAGTGCTCGTCAACGGGCAACGAGGCACACTGACTTTCGTCAACAAAGCCTGCACCCGCGCACGGGTGCGAATCGAATACGAAAACGGCAGCACGCACCACTGGGAAGGTCGTCTGTCCGAAGTTCGACTACAGAAAGAGCAGCTCATGCTGATTGACAAGAACCAAGTCGCCCGAATGATGGGCGTCGAGCCGCGCACCGTGAACCAGTGGTGGCACATTGCTAAGACATCCGGGCCTGGCCGGAAGTCGGAGCCGATGCCCGCACCGCAGGGACGGGCCAAGAACCGTCTGTGGTGGGACGCCGACGAGGTGCTGGCATGGGCGCACGCAACCGGACGGAAGGTGCGGGTGTGGCCTCCTGTCTGACCTGTGGGCGTCACCGGCCACGCGACGATCTGAGGAAACAGGCGCTGCCTGCCGGGCTGGTGTGCTCCGACTGCCGTCAGCAGCGGGCCAGGGACCGCTCAGCGGTGGCAGACAGGGGTGCGAAGCTGTGATCGAACTGTGCGGGAAGTGCGGCAACGAGTGGGACGAGCTGCACGAGCAGCGTGGCTGCGTTGCGTCGAAACCGCAGGCACCACCACCGTCGGACCCTGGGCCTGCCACCGAACGCGACGACGCGCTGCGCCGGATCGCTGACCTGCGGGCCGTGCTCGCCTCGACCGCATGAGCGCACGCGCTCTGACCTGGGCGTGGGAGCAGCAGACAAAGTCGTCGGGTGAGCGGCTGGTGCTGCTGGTCCTCGCTGATCGGGCCGACGACGACGGCTACTGCTGGCCGTCAGCAAGATGGATCGCAGCGAAAGCGCTTCTCGATGAGGGCACGGTGCGACGGCACCTGACAGCGATGTGCGGCCGTGGGCTGCTGACCCGTGAACGCAGACGGCGACCTGACGGCAGCCTCTCGACGTACGACTACTGGCTGTCGATCCCTGAGCGGTTCTCGTCTGTCGGACCACCCGACCAGCGCGCATCCACGCCCGGTAGACCAGCGCGCACCGGTGCCCGCGCTGAACCTTCCATTTCTTATATAGAAAAAAGCACTAGCGCGCATCCACGCCCGCTGGTCCCGTTGATCGGTTCCGACGCCGCCGTGTACTGCGACACCTGTGGGGTGCGAGGCGGCAGGCACCGATACGACTGCCCACTGAAAGACCACGCACCGTGACTGTTGTCGGGGTCGACCCAGGCGGCGCAGCGACCGGCATCGCTGTCATCAGCAACCGCAACCGGTACCTGTCCCACGCGCTGATCCTGCGGAACGGCTGGCCCACCTGGGGGCACTACGTGCGGGCTGTGGTCGCTGAGATCGAACCGCACCTCGACGCAGGCGCGACCGTCGGGGTCGAGGACGTCACACCACCAACACCGCACATGGGACTGATATCGGTGCGTGGCTTGCTCGACACGGCACGCATGGTGGGTGCGTTGCACTACCGGCTCGGGCCGGGCACCGTGCTGGTGCCGCCGGGCGGGCACGGATCGCTGCCAGCTGAGGCGTATCCGTCTCAGCTGATTGGGCCGAGGGAGGGCAAGGCGCTGTCGGGCAGGCTGCGGCACTGCCGGTCGGCGTGGGACGTGGCGTGCGCCACTAGGAAATTTTCCCCCTAAAACTTGACGCGTGCTGTAGCACGCTATATATTGTGTGCATGGCAACGAACACCAACACCACCACCGAAGAACTCGCCACTGAGACTCTCATCCGACCGGAGTGCTACGTCATCCGCGACCGTCGCTCCGGTCGCTACTTTGTCGAGCACGACTGGGATGCCGGTCGACCGGTCGGCTCGTCGTTGATCGACGACGCGATGGAGTTCGAGACCGTCGAGCTGGCGAAAGCGTTCGCCGAAGGTCATCGGATTATCGACCGAGTCGACGCCGTCGTCGTTCGCCGCCAGGCCCGCTACCGGACGGATTTGACGGACGCCGGTCGCGAGCGAGTCCGCGCACGTCGCGCCGAGCGCAAGCGGAACCGATGAGCACCACGAACCAACCAACAGGGAGACCAACCATGAACACCATCGGTAGCTCGTCGGCGTCGTGGTCGAGATTGTCCTCGACCGACCTCGACAAGCTGCTCGCAGAGGTCGATGCACCGGCGAGCGTCCGAGCTGTCTGCCACGTTGTCCTTCGCGTGATGGGAGCGCATGAGGAGTCCCCGATCAGTCGGGCGCAGCTCGCCCGCCTGACCGGCTACTCAGAGCGCACGATCACCCGAGCGACGAACTGGCTCGACCGGCACGGCCTCCTCGATGTCGAGCGCACCCGCCACCAGGACGACGACGGCACATGGCGAAACGATTTGAACCGGTACCGGCCCGGCCTCGCGGTCCGTGCTCTGGCACCTCCAAGGAAGCACCGCAGGAAATAGCAAACACCAACCGACCTGAGGAGGGTCACCATGAACACCATCAACGTCACGGTCGAAGCTGTCGTGTCAGCTGTGCAGATCACAGTCGACCTTGGCAGCGGCGTCACCGCCACCCAAGCCGACAGGCTGCAAGGCGAAATCAAGGCGGCAGTCGCTGCCGTGGTCAACAACCTGCACCGCGCCGAAGCGAACGGTGACCAGCAGCGGCCAAGCAGCTACGCCGTCACTTTACGCAAGCAGGTGTGGGACGAGCTGGCCACGAACCCGGCGACGTCGGATGACGTTGCGGATCTGACGGCAACGATACGAGCCAAAGGCCGAGGCCACCAGGCGGTCTTGGCGGGCCTGTCGCGCCGCCGCATGAATGCGCTGCGGGTCACCCTGGGCAACCTGTGGGCCACACTCTCAGGCGGTGACAGCAACGTCAGGTACGCCGTCGCACGCGACATGGAGAAGATCGACGAGGTGCTCAGATGACTGTCACGATCACCTTGGTCGAGAACCGGCCTGACGAGCACCGGCTCATATTCGACGAAACCCGGTGCGACGTCTGTCAGCAACACATCGGGTCATGCACCAGCGTCAACCTGGCAGGCGACCACCGCATCGTGTGGCACCTGCCGTGGCTTGTGTCGGACGGGCAGCACGAACGGTGGCTGTGCGAGAACTGCGTCGCACTACCCAGCCAGGGTGAACGGTTCGTGTTGCGCGACGGCACCGGCTGCAAGATCCACCACGTGGTCGAGGACCCGCACGACCTCGCTCAGACCGTCATCACGTGGGGGTCGGGGGTCAGCAGCGAGTACGGGACGTTCCTGCTGTTCATGCTCGGAGGCTGGGAGGAGGTCATGAGTCGATGACCTTGTTCGACAGCACGAGCAGCGGCTACTGCGAGCACGGCCGACAGAACGGTCAGTGCCCGTTCTGCCCACGACCTGAGGCGCGCACCAGCGACCCGGTCACGTCGCACGCCGCAGCAGCGTCCCTCGACCACCGACTGAAGGACCAGCACCACCTGATCCTGCACCACCTGATGACGCACGGTCCGCTGACCGACGACCAGCTCGCACAAGCAGCCGTCGACCAAGGCTGGACCGGACGGACTGAAACCGCCCGGCGCTGGGTGCGAACCCTGCGCGAACGGCACGGCCTGATCGTCCCAGCGCTCGACGACGACGGCCTGCAACTGGAACACGAAAACGAATCGGGCCGCATGGCCCTCGCCTGGGAGGCGAAAACATGGGGATGAGAGCACTAGTCACCGGCCACCGCGGGTGGATCGGCAGCAACCTGACGAAGCTGATGCGATCCGAAGGTCACGAGGTCGAGGGCTACGACATCGACGACGACGTCCGCGACAACCTGTCCAACGTCGAGAGGCTGACCGATCGCATGATGGAGTTCCGGCCGCACGCCGTCATCCACCTCGCCGGGTACGTCGACGCCGCCGCCGCCGAGACAGACCAGTTTGAGGCCATCCGCGTGAACGAGCACGGCACCGACAACGTCCTTGCAGCAATGACGGAGGCGCGGGTGCGTAGCATCGTGTTCGCTTCATCGGCAGCGGTGTACGGGCAGCCGGTGCGTACGCCCATCGTGGCGTCTGCTCCTGTGTGCCCGGTCGGGGTGTACGGCCGCACGAAAGCGCACGGCGAACTGGCGGTGCGCCGCTGGGTCGAAGCGACCCCAGGTGCGGGCATGATCGTGCGCCTGTTCAACGTGGTGCCGGACCGGGGCACGGTCGGGCAGCCATCCACGGCAGGGCATGTCGTGAACCGGCTGCGCCACGCCGCGCAGACAGGTGAGCCGTTCGTCATCAACGGCAGAGACTGGGGCACACCCGATGGCACACCCGTCCGAGACTTCGTGCCGATGACCGACGTGATCGACGGGCTGCATTACGCCGCTGAGTGGGCGACCCGCCAGGCGAACGGTGAGCACGAAACCGTGAACCTGGGCAGCGGGCACGGAACCAGCATCGAGCAGCTCGTCGAGGCAGCCGAACGGGTCTGCGGACCGGTCGCAGTCAAGTACGGCGAGCGCAGGCCGGGCGACGTCGCCCGGTCGGTCGCTGACATGAAGCACACCGACAAGGTGCTGCGTTGGGCTTCTGGCCCGATCGCGCTCGAAGAAATATTCGGCTAAGACTTGCAATGTGCTGTAGCACGACCTATATTGTGTGCATGGCAACGAACACCAACACCGACTGGAACACAATCATCGAAGGCGACGAGCTTGTCTCGATCCCCGAGGGCGGGAAGCTCATCTGCGAGACTGGCGCCTTCCAGGTCTGGGAGGCACCCGCCCGAGAGGTCACCGACGCCACCGGCCGCACGATCTGCCTGGTGACCACCTGGACCTTGTCCTTCTCGAACAATGGCTGGACCGTCATGGGGAGGGACGTCCGGGTCGACGCCTGATAGCAAATGCCCGACTAGGGGCTGCGGGGCGAAGGCTCCCACCGGCGTCATGGCCGACAGTCCCACGCTCACCAACACCAACCAAAGGACACACCAATGAGCATTTCAGCAGGCAACGTCACCGAACTGGTGACCCAACTCCAAGCCCAGCAGGCAACGAAGTACGACGTCGTCGCACCAGCCAGCCAGCTCCACGCCGACGGAGGCATGATCGGCGTCAGAGGCGGCAAGACCACCTTGAGCCTCGACGGTGTGACCGCTGAAACCCAGTGGCTGCAACCGAACGACACCTTCGACAGCCACATCGCCGGGCGGCTCGGCATTCCGGTGCGGTACGTCCGCACCATGCGGGACGGCCACACCGAGCTGTGGGACCAGAACGTGAACTACTGGCTCAAGGACCAGCCGCAGCGAAAGTTCTTGCTGCGCGCGTTCCGCTCCGAGTCGAGCAACGATCCAGGCATCGCCCGCGCGCTGCTGTCTGATCGGTACAGGTTCTTCGACAACCTGGACGCCACGATGGCGGTCCTCGACGGGCTGAACCGGTCAGGGCTGGCCGGTGCAACCACCATCACCGGCGCTGACATCACCGACGACAAGCTGTTCGTACGCATCGAAGCACCGTCGGTGGCGGTCAACGCCGAATGGCTGCTGGACGGCTACCGGTCGCCGTACCGGCGGGACGTCAACGGCACCGACTTGCCGATGGTGTGGGCCGGGTTCGTGATGAAGAACAGCGAGACAGGTGGCGGTGCGTTCACGATCGTTCCACGCCTGGTCGTCGAGATCTGCACCAACGGTATGCAGATGGGCGAGAACTTGTTCCGTGAGGTGCATCTCGGCTCGACGATGGATGAGGGCATGATTCGTTGGTCTGACGCGACCACGTCAGCGATGACCGAACTGGTCGCAGCCAAGACCGCCGACGTGGTGACCACGGTGCTGTCAGAGCAGTTCGTCGCTGACCGGCTGGAGGAGCTGCGGGCCAGCAGGGGCGTGACCTTGACGACACCGCAGTCGACGATTGTGACGGTCGGCAAGAACCTCGGCTTCTCCGACCGTGAGCAGGAAGACATCCTCGCAGCGTTCATCGGGTCCGGTGACCCGACTGCGTTCGGTGTGACTCAGGCGATCACCGCCGCCTGCCAGCAGTGGGCACCGGCTCGCCGCGACGACGCTGAAGCTGTCGCTGTGAAGGCTGGTGCCCTCTGCGCTGCCGCTGCCGTCTAGGCTGACGGTGGTATCCGTCGCACGGCTGCCGACCCACAGTTTGTTGCCATAAACAGGGTCGCCCGGTTCGACACCGGGGACGGAACGAAAAACGAAACGAAAGGAACACGAACGATGAGCAGCGACCAGCCGCTGTGCGGCACCTGCCGATGGTACGCCGAGATGGCCGACTACCGGATGGGTCCGGCCGGGCAGTGCCGTTTGGACCCGCCGCAGGTTGTGCCGTTGCCGACACGCTCCGACACCGCACGCCTCGGCTCGCGATGGCCGATCGTGTTCGGGGACGAGCAGTGGTGCGGGCAGCACGCCGAGGTCGAGCAGTGAGCGCCACCGTCGAGGCGCTCGGCTCGCAGGTCGTGCGTTTCGTCGAACAGGCTCTCGCGCTCGACGCGTTGGACGACACCGCAGCCGTGAACCTGCTGGTCGGGCTGCGCGCGTTGAAGCGTGACCTGTCCGTCCTCGACGATGAGCTGGTGCAGCGGATCGCGGCAGGTCACCGCAACAACGACGTCATCGCTGACGGGCGCGCCACGGTCCGCTGGTCCGCGGCGAAACAAGAGTGGGACCGGGACGCTGCCCGGCGTGCGATCCTGTCGTTGGAGCAGGAGATCGCTGTGGCGTCCGGCGACGCCGCCGTGATGCCCGACACCGGAGAAAAGGTCGCAACCTGGCAGCAAGCGGTCGATGTCGTGTCGAAGTTCTGGCTGCTCGGCAACCCGCGCACGACTCCGATGGTCGAGGCAGGCCTCGACCCGAACGAGTTCCGCTCGATGAGCAATCGCCGTCCGAGAGTGGACCTGACGTGACGGGCCGCACGAAGGTGCCGCTGCTGCCGGTAGGTGGCTGGGCCGAGCACGCAGCCTGCCGTGGAAAGCCGACCCGCTGGTGGTTCCCGAACAGGTACGACGACTCCGGCATGAAGTACCGGGCCGCACGGCAGGTCTGCAACACCTGCCCAGTGCTCGAAGAATGCCTCGACTTCGCCTTGTCGGTCCCGGTAGCTCAAGACCTGGGGATGTGGGGTGGCACGTCACGCAGCGAAAGACTCAGCCTGCGCGACCGCATCAAGCACAACGAACCGGAGCAGCCCGACCCGGAGTGGGTGATCGAACCCTCGGACGATGACTGGGAGAACCTCATCGGCAGCCTGCGCCTGATTTTGAACTACAAGCTGGGCAGGTTGGACCTGTGAAACGGTCGCCGTTACGTCGCCGAACAGGCATCAGACGTATCTCCGAAAAGCAGCAGGCACGCCGTGACGCCTGGGCTGAGCGCCGTTACGTTGTCATGAAACGCGCAAACGGGCGGTGCGAAGCGAACGCTGACGGCTGCGAACGTGTCGGGACCGACGCGCATCATGTGCGCCGCCGCAGCCAGGGCGGCAGTGACGACCCGGCGAACTTGCTCTGGTTGTGCCGCACCTGTCACGGATGGGTTCACGCGAACCCGGCCGCAGCACGCCTTCGAGGGTGGTTGACATGATCCCGCAGCGGCTGCTGCTCGTTGTTCCGGCACGCGCCGGATCGACCGGGATTCATCGGAAAGCGCATCGGCTGGTCGGCGGCACACCGCTGATTGCTCACGCTGTCGACGCTGCGCTGGTCGGAGCGCAGCACGCCGTCGCTGACCTGAAGGAGAAGCACAACATCGACTGCGACGCCCTGGTCGTGCTGACCTCAAACGACCCGCAGGTGCTCGCACGCGGTCACCTGACACGACGGCAGATACGCGAGGACCGTCACGACGTGACAGTGATCCGTGACATGCGTGACGCTGACGTCCGTTTCGAGGTGCTGCGGCGTGTGCCGTCCGCTGCGACACCTGACGCGCCTGTCACGGCGGCACTCGACGATGTGCTGGAGAAACTGCGGCTGGTCGGCGAAGAACCTTTCGACGTGTGCGGCATCCTCCAGCCGACTTCGTTGCTGGACTGGGTGACCGTCACGGACGCCTGCACGACCATGCTGTCCTCGGACATCGACTCGATGGCGACAATGCGACGGTTCCACGGGTTCATCTGGTCGCAGGGTGTCCCGATGATTCTGGATCGGGTCAACCGGCAGCTCGCCGACGAGCGGTGGATCGAAACAGGTGGCCTGCAACTGACGCGCGACTACCCACGCAAGGACGGATGGTACGGGGACGCAGCACCGCAGATCGGCGGCAACCATCACCCGATCCCTGTCGGCGGTGTCGAAGCGATCGACATCGACACACCCGCCGATCTGCTTGCGGCTCAGGTCGCAGTCGAACGGGCGCACATCTGCCTGGTCACGACAGGTGATGAACTGATCGGCAGCGGGCACCTGCACCGCACCGCAGCAATCGCAGACGAACTAGCCTTACGACACTCCGTGTGCGTCTACGCAGCGGACACACCTGACGAGTTCCGGCGGCTGCTGTCCCCCAACCTGTGCGACCCTGACACTGTTGACGAGATCACCGACGAACTGATCGACCTCGACCCTGACGCCATTGTTCTCGATGTCCTAGACGACAACCGGTGGTCGCGGCTGCTAGACCATTTCGGGCAGCGAGTCACCCGGCTGGAATGCGACGACGCTGCCTGCGGTGCCGGTGTTCATGTCGGGGCGCTGCGCTCGCCGTTGTCGTTGCAGACCCTCGCAGGGCCTGAGTGGTTCGACCTTCGCGACGAGTTTCGCGGAGTCGACAACGGTCGGCTGCTTGACGGACCGGTGCTGGTGTCGTTCGGCGGCACCGACCCAGCCGGACGTACGGTGCCGGTGGCGAACACGTTGTCGTTGCTCGGCGTGCAGGTGCGGGTCATTCCCCCACCGCTGTCCGGCCGGTACGACCAGGACGACTTGCTGCCGTCCGTTCAGGTCGCATCGAACCCGGTCATGGTGGAGGAGATGATGAACTGTTCGCTGCTGGTCACGTCACGCGGCCGCACTGCGTGGGAGGCAGCGCACCTCGGCATCCCTGCGGTTTGCATCCCAGCGAACGACCGGGAAGCGACAATGAACGAGGTACCGGCGTCAGCGGTCAGCGTCGACGACCCGACGATGCTCGGCCCGGTGGTGCTGGCGTTGCTCGCCGATGAGGACCAGCTCGGTCAGCGTGGCGACCTCGCAGCGCAGGAGGTCGACGGGTTCGGCCTCGAACGCATCACCGACCTAATCAACCGGCTGGCCATCGAACGGCTACGCCATCACCGACGCAGCCGACTGTACGGGAGCGATGACGATGAGACTTGAGAACGGGCCAGGGTCTGCGAACCGGAACCGGGTGCAAGTGATCGCTGAGGCAGGCCAGTGCCACGAGGGAGACTTCAAGCGTGCGCTGCGAATGATCGACGAAGCCGCCGACGGGCTGGCGTCAGCGATCAAGTTCCAACTGTTGCAGCCGCACACGATCGCCGCGCCGTCAGCTCCGAAGTACTGGCGGCACGGCGACGACCTCGACCAGCGAGGCGTGTTTCTCCGCAACGGACTGCTGCCGTATCGGGCGCACATTGACCTGGCCGACGCCGCCGAGCAGGTAGGCATCCAGCTGATCGGCACACCCTTCGACGTTGACGCAGTGGATGTGCTGGCCGAGATCGGCAACCCAATCAAGATCGCATCCGGCGACATCACCAACAGCCTGCTGCTCGATGCTGTCGCAGACACTGGTCTGCCGGTGATCTTGTCGACCGGCGCTGCGACCCTGCCCGAGATCCACGCTGCTCGCCGTCGCCTCACCCCATGCGCCGAGGTCATCCTGTTGGCGTGCTCGTTGCAGTACCCAACTCCACCGGAGCACGCAGCGCTTGGCCGCATCCGCACCCTGCTGTTCGAGTTCGGCGGCCGGGTCGGCTACTCCGACCACACCCTCGACACCTGGGCGGCTGGCCCAGCGGTGGCGATGGGAGCAACGGTGCTGGAGAAGCATTTCACGGTGGACGGCTGGTCGAAGCCGGTGCCGGATCACGACATGGCTCTGGTCGGTGTCGACGAGCTGCTGCTTTACAAGGCCACTGCGGAGATGGCTGCGGCTGCCGTGCAGATCGACTGGCTTGAGCCGCATCCTGGGGAGGGTCCGGCTGCTGTCGGTGCTCGCCGATCGTGGTACGCAACCGCTGACCTGCCCGCTGGAGCCGTTCTAACGGTCGACAATGTCGCACCGTTGCGACCGTTGCACCCTGATGCGTTGGACGCGGCAGAAAGCGTCCTGGGGGCTGTGGTGGGTGCTGCGGTCGCATACGGTGACCCGATCACACCGGGCATGATCCGATGAACGACAGGGCGCTGCGGTTGGCTCTCAGCCAACGCAACGATCTGCGGCTCGCGATTTTGCTGCACCGCAAGTCGTTTTGCGGGTGGCGTCGGCTGGTGGTGCGGCGTGCGGATCGGGAGCTGTGGCGGCACATCTGAAAACTTTCCCCCTAAAACTTGCAATGTGCCTTAGCACGGTATAGATTGTGTGCATGGCAATGAACACCAACCCCGGATGGAACCCACCCAAGACCACAGACATTCGGGAGGCTGACGCCTTCCTCACTGGGATCGAAAACGACCGACTGGGACTGGCAGTCCATTTGGACTTCGCACGAGAGGGCTTCTACGACCTGTACGGGCATGTCGCCGAAACCGAAGAGGACGATGCGATCGTCATCGAGTGGGCGTTCGAGCAGGCTTACTACGCGTGGCTGGAGCGCTGATCTGGCCCACGGGCTGCAAAAACCAACCGACCTGAGGAGGTCAACTAATGGAAGCAAGCATGCACGACTTGCCCGAGATCCTGAGGCTGCACAGGTTGTGGTTCGAGCGCGATCCGGCGGGTCGCCGGGCGGACCTGTCCAAGGCGGACCTGTCCAAGGCGGACCTGACCGACGCGGACCTGCCCGGGGCGAACCTGACCAGGGCGAACCTCAACGGGGCGGACCTGCTCGGGGCGAACCTGGTCGGGGCGACGCTGCACAGGGCGGACCTGTCCAAGGCGTACCTGCCCGGGGCGAACCTGTCCGAGGCAAATCTGTTCGGGGCGTACCTGACCAGGGCAGATTTGACCAGGGCGGACCTGACCGACGCGTACCTGATTAGGGCGAACCTGATTAGGGCCGACCTGTACGGGACGAACCTGACCGGCGCGGACCTGACCGACGCGGACCTGACCGGGGCCGACCTGTGGATAGCGGACTTGACTGACGCGAAGCTGACCAGGGCCGACCTGACCGGCGCGGACTTGACCGGCGCGAACCTGGCCGGGGCGAACCTGACCAGGGCCGACCTGACCGGCGCGAACCTGGGCGGGGCGAACCTGTACGGGGCCCGCCTTACCGGGGCCACAATGCCGGAAGGGTGGGAGGAGTGAACGACATGCACGACTTGCCCGAGATCCTGAGGCTGCACCAGTTGTGGCTTGATGGCGACCCGACTGGGCGTCGTGCGGACCTGGTCGGCGCGCACCTGGTCGGCGCGCACCTGGTCGACGCGAACCTGACCGGCGCGGACCTGTACGGCGCGGACCTGTCCGGGGCGAAGCTGGGCGGGGCGAACCTGTCGAGGGCGTACCTGTACGGGGCCGACCTGACCAGGGCGACCATGACCGAGGCGGACCTGTCCGGGGCGAACCTGGAGGGGGCGCACCTGA
>Ga0255781_10000193_pt1 | contig 47096 bp, 39 predicted proteins | sample 101ome_21_FD_179979 | JGI IMG/M metagenome (GOLD analysis project Ga0255781, IMG submission 179979) | Coastal salt marsh microbial communities from the Groves Creek Marsh, Skidaway Island, Georgia - 101413BT metaG (version 2) | ecosystem: Environmental > Aquatic > Marine > Intertidal zone >... | reverse complement strand
GCCACACGGAACGTTCACTTACCGTTAATCCATGGCGTTGGACCGCGAATCCATCGGCGGTTGGGTGGCCAAACTTCAAGGTATTTCCGACCGCTTTTCCGAAGTGGAAAAACGCGTTTCTGATCCGGAAGTCGCGACGGACATGGAGTTGTTTAAGTCGCTTATGGTGGAACATCGTCGTCTTCGGCCGATGGCCGAGAAGGCCCTCGAATTGGGGACGTGGTTGGCCAATTGGGACGAAGCCATGGAATGGTCTCGATCTGCAGACGACGACATGCGCTCAATGGGGCGGGCCGAGTGCGACCGCCTGGCGCCGATGCTCGAGGGTGGGGTGGAGGAGGCCAAATGGATGTTGTTGCCCCACGACGCGGCAGACGACCGAGACGCCATCCTCGAAGTTCGCGGGGGTACGGGCGGGGACGAAGCGGCGTTGTTCGCCGGAGATTTGATTCGCATGTACCTCAAGCACGCCGAGAACCGGGGCTGGAAACACGAGTGGGTCAGTGCGAGTGAAGGAACGGTGGGGGGCTTCAAAGAGGCGGTGGTGAGGTTGGAAGGCGATGGGGTGTTTGGGTGGTTGAAGTTCGAACGGGGGGTCCATCGCGTACAACGCGTGCCTGAGACCGAGAGCCAAGGACGGGTGCACACAAGCGCCGCCACGGTTGCCGTGCTTCCTGTAGCAAGGGAGGTGGACGTGGAACTGAATTTGAACGACGTGCGGAAAGACACGTTTCGCGCAAGCGGTGCGGGTGGGCAGCACGTCAACAAAACGGAAAGTGCGGTGCGGTTGACGCACTTGCCTACAGGTACGGTGGTGGAATGCCAGGATGGCCGTTCTCAGCATCAGAATTACGACCGGGCGCTCGAGGTGTTGCGCAGTCGCCTTTACGACGCGGCCCGTGAGGCGGCCGATGCGGAACGTGCTGCCGAGCGGAAATTGCAGGTCAGTTCAGGGGACCGAAGCGCGAAGATCAGAACGTACAACTTCCCGCAAGGCCGAGTGACGGACCACCGCATCGGCTTGACGCTGCATGCCCTGCCGGCCATCCTGGGCGGGGATTTGGACCCGGTCATCGAAGCCCTGCACGTGGCCGACCGCGCTGAACGGTTGAAAAATCTTTGACAACACGCGCGCCAAGCTTGTTTGAGAAGGCGCCGCACCAAGGCGCTTTTCAGAACTTTGTCTCATGGCCCACCCACGCACGTCTCCACGCCTTCCTGCTTTAAAGTTGACCACAACGGGTGGCCTTTTTGAGGCCATTTGTGCCAAAGGCTCTTACCTCTGTGTGGGATTGGACCCTGACCCAGAACGCATTCCTGCTTCGTTTGGTGCGGGTGTCGAAGGGATGGAGGCCTTTTGTCGCACGATTGTGGAATCGACGCTGCCTTACGCCGTGGCGTTCAAGCCGAATTTGGCGTTTTTTGAACAGTACGGCTCGGCCGGTTGGGCGGCCTTGGAGCGTGTGGTGGAGGCCATTCCCTCCGACGTTTTGGTCATTGCCGATGCCAAACGCGGGGACATTGGAAACACCGCGACCAAATATGCGAGCGCCATGTTCCACGGGTTGGGGGCCGATGCGGTGACCGTGGCACCGTACATGGGGCGTGACAGCGTGGAGCCCTTCACAGCATTCGCGGATCGTTGGACGGTGCTTCTTGCACTGACGTCCAATCCGGGTGCGGAGGATTTTGAATTTCACGGTGAGCGTCCTCTTTTTCAAGAAGTGCTTCGCAAAACCCAAACCTACCGCAACGCCGATCGGTTGATGTACGTCGTCGGCGCCACAAGGCCGGCCCTGTTTCAGGACATTCGTGCGGAGGTGCCCCATGCGTTTTTGCTGGTGCCAGGAGTAGGAGCCCAGGGCGGCAACGTGGCGGACGTGGCGCGGTTTGGACTGAACGACCGTTGTGGGTTGTTGGTCAACAGTTCGCGCGGCATCCTTTACGCCGCAGGTTCCGAAGCCACCCAAGCCCAAGTGCGGCAAGCGAGCGCGGAGGCTGCAGAAGCCTTGGCGGTTGAAATGAGAGCCACCTTGGTCGACCGCGGCCTTCTTTGAACCCAACAACAAAATTCACGTCGCCATTTGCAAAACGCGATGCACAGCAGCGAAAGAGACTGCTGTGGGCGTCGTAGATTCGGAGAATGATGTTTCCGTTTCGCATGTTTCCCCGCATATACCTCGCTCTGGCGTTTGTTTTTGGGGTGGTGGTGTTCGGAAGTGTAGGCTACGTGCTTGTGGAGGGATACACGTGGGTGGAGGCGTTGTACATGACGGTCATCACGGTGTCGACAGTGGGTTTTGGGGAGGTGCGAGAATTGAGCGACAACGGCATGGTGTTCACCACGGTGCTCATCATGGGGAGTTTGGGCACCTTCGCGTATTCCATCTCCGCGTTGACCACGTATTTTGTGAACGGCGAATACCGAAACACCTTTAAAGAGGCACGATTGAAACACGAAGTAGATAAACTCTCTGGCCACGTCATTGTCTGTGGCTTGGGTCGCGTGGGTGAGATGGCCGTGCAGGAATTGCTCGACCACGCCACGCCTGTCGTCGTTCTCGAAGGCGATGCGGAGAAGGCCGAGCGATTGGCAGCCGAAGGCATGCTGGTCATTTCTGGTGACGCTACCCGAGACGAAAACCTCGAAAGCGCAGGAATCACGCGAGCCAAGTCGGTCATCACAACGCTTCCTGACGACGCCCAGAACCTGTACGTCGTTCTTGCGGCTCGGGAAATGGCGCCGGGCATCCACATCATCAGCCGCGCGTCCAAATCGAATTCCGTCAGCAAGCTTCGCGTCGCGGGCGCCAACAACGTCATCATGCCGGACAAAGTGGGCGGTGCTCACATGGCGTCACTTGTGGTCATGCCGGACGTTCTCGAATTTCTGGACCACGTCCGCATTCAGGGCGCCGACGCAATCAACCTCGAAGAGATTCCAGTCAATGTGCTCCCACAAGGGCTTAAAGCCGCCACGTTAGGTGAACTCGACGCTCGAAATCGCGTGGGAGTAAACGTTGTGGGCATGAAAAAATCCGACGGCCATTTCGTCATCAACCCGGGCCGGGACACGCCGCTCGACGATGCATGCAAGCTTTTCGTACTTGGCACCGCGGACCAAATTCGCACCCTGAACCGACTTCTTGGAATCCAACCTCCTCAAGCCTGAACAAAACCCTTCTTTCTCGATGATTCATCGTCTCTCACTCCTTGCCCTCATGTTCCTTCCATTGTTGGCTTCCGCGCAGCAAACCGTGGATGAAAAAATCAATGCCTTGATGGAGCCCGTCACCAACGCCATCATGAAGGTCATCTTCTTTACGGTCCCGGTGGGGGGCGGCATGGAAGTGCCTTTTGTGTTGATTTGGTTGCTCGCAGGCGCGCTGATTTTTACGGTGTACAACCGCTTTGTCAATGTCACTGCTTTCCGGCACGCGCTCGACGTGGTTCGAGGCAAGTTTGACGACCCCAACCACAAGGGTGAAGTCAGCCACTTTCAGGCGTTGACGGCTGCCTTGTCCGGAACCGTTGGAGTCGGAAACATCGCAGGTGTTGCGGTGGCCGTTTCCCTTGGCGGACCTGGAGCCACATTTTGGATGATCGTGGCAGGCCTGTTGGGCATGAGCTCCAAGTTTGTTGAATGCACCCTGGGCACCAAGTACCGTCGTGTCAACGAAGACGGAAGCGTGTCTGGAGGCCCCATGTACTACCTCAGGGACGGCCTGGCCAAGCAGAACAAAAAAGGGCTCGGGGCCGTTCTCGCCGCGTTGTTTGCCATCGCGTGCATCGGGGGGTCTTTCGGGGGCGGAAACATGGTTCAAATCAACCAGGCCACGAGTCAATTGATTGCCGTAACCGGTGGCGAATCTTCCATGTTTTTTGGAAACGGTTGGATTTTTGGGCTGGTCATGTCCGCTCTTGTGGCAGTGATCATTCTTGGCGGCATCAAGAGCATTGCTCGCGTTACCGACAAAGTGGTGCCATTTATGGTCGGGATCTACATCCTTGGAGCGCTCGCCGTGATTTTTGGCAACCTCGGGGAGGTTCCTGCGGCCTTTGGCAAAATCTTCAGCGGCGCATTCAGCAGCGATGCGATGTACGGAGGCCTTGTGGGAGTGTTGATTCAGGGATTCAAGCGCGCGGCCTTCTCGAACGAAGCGGGCATCGGTTCCGCTTCCATCGCCCACAGCGCGGCGAAGACCGACGAGCCTGTGAGCGAAGGTGTGGTGGCTCTGTTGGAGCCTTTCATTGACACCGTGGTCATTTGCACCATGACTGCGTTGGTCATTGTCATTTCGGATTACGGCATGTACGACCAAGCGGGTGTCCTGGCCAGTGCGCAAGCTGGCGAGCTTCAGGCCATCAACCTGACATCTTCCGCATTCAGCCAAACGCTCTCCTGGTTCCCGGTGGTCTTGTCTGTGGCTGTGATTTTGTTTGCGTTGAGCACGATGATCAGCTGGAGTTACTATGGCCTGAAGGCATGGACGTATTTGTTTGGTGAGACTCGTGCCATGGACATCACGTACAAAGCGCTTTTCTGTGTCTTCGTGGTCGTTGGTTCGGCCATCAGCGCTCAAAGCGTCTTTGACTTTGGGGATGCAATGATTTTTGCCATGTGCTTTCCCAACGTGTTGGGATTGTATTTCATGGCACGGGAGGTTAAAGACGATTTGGGGGATTACATGCGGAGGGTGAAGAGTGGAGAAATCAAACGCTACGACTGACAGGTTAAAATCGTTTTTTGGAACACGGCATGCACGCTTCCGCGAATGGGGGTGGGCTTGCCTTTTGGTGGCGGCCGGTGCTGGGAATCACCTGTGGAGGACGTCTTGGTGGGAAGCCAACCTCGAGAACGTTCCACAAGCGAATGCCTCGGACCTGATGTGTTGGTTGGAAGACTTTTCACCGTACGTCATGCCCCGGTTCAAGCCCAAGAAGGGACGGTCCCGAGGCCGTGCGGCAGGGGAATCACGCGACGCAATCGACCGCAATCGAGGTGTGCGTGCTCGAGAAATGGTTGGTCACGGCGACTTGGCGCCTGTTGAGTTGAATTCCGCCACTTCTGATGAGCTTCAGGTTTTGATTGGAATCGGTCCTGTGTTGTCCGCCAGGACAGTGAAGTACCGCGAGGCCCTTGGCGGTTTTGCGTCGGTGGATCAATGGGCCCAGGTTTATGGATTGGATTCCGCCGTTTTCGCATCCAATCGCTTTCGCGTTCGAGTCGACACCCTGCTCGTTCGGCCGATGTGTCTAGACTCAATGACATTTTTTTCGTTGAGGACGCACCCCCTCTTTGATGCCAATGCGGCCAGGCGCGTCCTCCGAGCGTGGGGAAGGGGCGATGTGAATGAAGATGTATTTTGGACTCGTCTTCAGCCGTCTTCCACGGAACGGGCTGCGTGGGCGCCCTACCTCCACGTTTGTGAATCGGGGAGAGACACTTCTGGACTTCATCGCTGACCGGGGAACCATCTTTCCCGAACTTTGTCCCCCTCAACGAAAGGAACGCATGCAGCTTACTTTGACGTCCGACCAACTTTTGATGCGCGACAGCATCCGAGATTTTGCCAAAAGCGAAATTTTGCCTCATCGAATGGAATGGGATGAATCCCAACATTTCCCGAGGGAAGTGTTTCGGTCCATGGGTGAGCTTGGACTGATGGGGATGTTGGTTCCCGTGGAGTTCGGAGGTGCCGGGCTTACGTACTACGAATACAAAATGGCCATCGAAGAAGTGGCCAAAGTATGTGGCTCGGTTGGCCTGTCAATGGCAGCACACAACAGTCTCTGTGTAGGTCACATTTTGCAATTTGGCAACCTTGAGCAGAAAAAGCGGTGGCTGTCAAAATTGGCTTCAGGCGAATGGATCGGGGCTTGGGGATTGACGGAAGCGAATACAGGAAGCGACGCCATGCGCATGCAATGTGTTGCCGAGCGTGACGGCGATCATTGGGTGTTGAACGGCACCAAAAACTGGATTACGCATGGCATTTCCGGAGACGTCGCGGTCGTGCTTGCCCGAACAGGCGATTTGTTGGACAGCCGGGGGATAACCGCCTTCGTGGTAGAGCGCGGGGTGCCGGGATTTTCGGGAGGCAAGAAGGAGAACAAGCTCGGCATGCGGTCCAGCGAAACGGCGGAGATGATCTTTGACAACTGCAGGGTGCCTGACGCCAACGTGCTTGGCGAGGTGGGTGAAGGATTCATTCAGGCCATGAAAATCCTGGACGGCGGCCGCATTTCGATTGCCTCATTGGCATTGGGAATCGCCAAAGGAGCCCTGGAGACGGCCACACAATATTCAAAGGAGCGCGAGCAATTTGGTCAGCCGATCTCGAGGTTTCAGGCCATTGCTTTCAAACTCGCGGACATGGCTACTTCAATTGAGGCAGCCGACTTGTTGACGCTTCAAGCGTGCGAATTAAAGCACACTGGCAAAGACGTGACGAAGGAGAGCGCCATGGCCAAATACGAAGCCAGTGAAGTGTGTGTCCGCGTTGCGACAGAGGGGGTTCAGATTCTTGGAGGGTATGGGTATACCAAGGATTTTCCAGCGGAGAAATACTACCGTGACAGCAAGCTTTGTACCATTGGGGAAGGAACAAGTGAAATCCAGAAATTGGTGATCAGCAGAGAATTGCTGCGAGATTGAGTAGGGGGTTCGTAGAATTTTCTTATTTTTGGCGCCCAATTCAGAACATCATGCTCAGCATTCAAGTCAAAGAAGGCGACAACATCGAACGCGCCCTCAAACAATTCAAAAAGAAGTTCGACCAAACGAAGACGATGAAGCAGTTGCGTACGCGTCGCGAATTCGTCAAGCCGAGCGTGTTGAATCGTGAAATGAGAAAGAAAGCGGTGTACAAGAACGGTCTGAATTTGAAAGCTGAGTGAGGGGATTCAGTAATTAGTCGACATAATTTTTGGTTATGTCGATAAAAAAGGCGAAATTGCGCGAGCATTTGCGCCTTTTTTTGTGCCCTGATTTTGTCTCAGCCTCTCCAACATATCAACCAATTCCTCGATTACCTGCAGAAGGAGCGGAGAGGTTCGGACCACACCATTCGGTGTTACAAGTCCGATTTGACTCAGATGCAGCGGTACATGGAAGAAACGTTCGAGGAGGGAGATTTGACGGCAACGGATGGTGAGTGGATTCGTTCATGGGTGGTTGACATGATGAGGGCAGGGAAGTCTCCTCGAACGATTCACCGAAAGGTAAGCGTGTACAGGACCTTTGTGAAATTTGCACGTCGCCAAGGATTGATGGCAAACAACCCTGCCGAATCTGTGGTGCTCCCCAAAGTGGAGAAAAGGATGCCTGAGGTTGTTCCCGAGCATGCCATGAACAAGTTGTTTTCGGAGGAAGTCTTTTCGAACGATTGGAAAGGCAGAAGAGATCGCAGCATTATGGCCTTGCTCTACGAGACAGGCATCCGAATGAGTGAGTTGATTTCCTTGAAGATTCAGGATGTCCATGGAGCGCGAAAGGAACTTCGGGTTTACGGGAAGGGGAGAAAAGAGCGAATTCTTCCGTTGTTGCCAGCCACCATGGACAGCATCATGCAGCATGTAATGGATCGTCCTGTGGGAGGAGACGATTTGTTTGTGACGGACGCAGGGAGCTCTCTGTATCCGTCATTTGTGTATCGGAGGGTCAATCACTATCTTGGAGAGGTGAGTTCGCTGCAGAAGTGCAGTCCTCACGTACTTCGGCATACGTTTGCGACACACTTGCTGAACCGAGGTGCTGAATTGGCAGCAGTCAAAGATTTGCTTGGCCATGCCAGTTTGTCCTCGACTCAAGTTTACACACAGCACACGACAGCAAAGCTGAAGGAGTTTCACAACGCCTCTCCGTTGAACAAAAGAGCCACGGGGAAGCAATAACCCGTAGCTTCATGCAAATCCAAATTCATTCCATTCATTTTGACGCAGACCACTCCCTCCTGGAGTTTGTCAAGGCAAAATTGGAAAAGCTGCTGACGTTCAACAACGAACTGCAGAACTGCGAAGTTTTTCTTCGCGTGGAAAAAAGTGATTCACGAGAAAACAAGGTGGTGGAAGTGAAGGCACATTTGCCGGGCAAAGACCTCTTCGCCAAGCGCCGATCGGTGAGTTTCGAGGCTGCGATGGATGAGGTGCATGAGGCCCTTCGACGCCAGGTGATGAAGGCCCATGCCTGACAGAAAATCCCAAGCTTAAATTTTCCTCTACCACCACGACAAAACACGTGGATTTCTTTCATACATTTGCCCTCCCGAAAACCGGGAGGGTTTTTGTTGCCCTGTTCTTTGAAATGTTGCCGGTGTAGCTCAGAGGCCAGAGCAGCTGATTTGTAATCAGCTGGCCGGGGGTTCGAATCCCTCCACCGGCTCACCGTACCAATCACGCACGATTGGGTGAAATCATCAGGGGGTACGCCGGAGTTGGAGAGCCGGGGCAGACTGTAAATCTGTTGTCTACGACTGAATAGGTTCGAATCCTATTACCCCCACAATCACACTCAGTGGTGCAAGCGGAAGTAGCTCAGTTGGTAGAGCATCAGCCTTCCAAGCTGAATGTCGCGAGTTCGAATCTCGTCTTCCGCTCCGTTCAGCCGATGTAGCTCAGGGGTAGAGCGCTTCCTTGGTAAGGAAGAGGTCACGGGTTCAATTCCCGTCATTGGCTCTTTAAATCGATCAATCATTCATAATTTAATCTTTCCAGACCATGGCAAAGGAAACTTTTGACCGGTCCAAGCCCCACGTCAACATCGGCACCATCGGCCACGTTGACCACGGCAAGACCACCCTCACAGCGGCAATCACCAAGGTGATGGCTGACGCAGGTTACAGCGAGGCTCGCTCGTTTGACCAAATCGACAATGCTCCCGAAGAAAAGGAGCGCGGTATCACCATCAACTCTTCGCACGTTGAGTACCAAACGCAGAACCGTCACTACGCGCACGTGGACTGCCCAGGTCACGCTGACTACGTGAAGAATATGGTTACGGGTGCTGCCCAAATGGACGGCGCCATCCTCGTGGTTGCGGCTACCGATGGCCCGATGCCACAGACGCGTGAGCACATCCTGCTCGGCCGCCAGGTTGGTGTGCCTCGCATCGTGGTGTTCATGAACAAGGTGGACATGGTTGACGACCCAGAATTGCTCGAACTCGTCGAAATGGAAATTCGTGATCTCCTCTCGTTCTACGACTACGACGGAGACAACGGACCTGTGGTTCAGGGTTCTGCCCTGGGTGCATTGAATGGCGAGCCCAAGTGGGTTGAGACCGTAATGAACCTCATGGAAGCTGTGGACAGCTGGATTGAGATTCCACCTCGTGACAACGAAAAGCCTTTCTTGATGTCCATTGAGGACGTGTTCACGATCACGGGTCGTGGTACGGTGGCTACGGGTCGCATTGAGACGGGTGTGATCAACACCGGTGACGAAGTTGACATCATTGGTATGTCCGAAGAGAAGATGAAGTCCACCATCACGGGTGTGGAGATGTTCCGCAAGATCCTCGACCGCGGTGAAGCAGGTGACAACGTTGGTTTGTTGCTCCGCGGCATCGAAAAGAAGGAAATCCGTCGTGGTATGGTGATTGCCAAGCCTGGCAGCATCACGCCTCACACGCACTTCAAGGGTGAGGTGTACATCTTGAAGAAAGAAGAAGGTGGCCGCCACACGCCCTTCCACAACAAGTACCGCCCACAGTTCTACTTCCGTACGACGGACGTGACGGGTGAGATTACGTTGGAAGCTGGCCGTGAGATGGTCATGCCTGGTGACAACGTGACGATTGACGTGAACTTGATTGCGCCGATCGCCATGGACAAAGGTCTCCGTTTCGCCATCCGTGAGGGTGGGCGTACGGTGGGCGCTGGCCAGGTGACTGAAATCCTCGCGTAATCGCGGGTTTCAGACCAAGCTGAAATCAAAGGAAGAAGGTTCCCTCAAGGGGGTTCCTTCTTCCTCCATCTACGGGCGTAGCTCAATTGGTAGAGTAGTGGTCTCCAAAACCATTGGTTGCAGGTTCGAGTCCTGCCGCCCGTGCAAAAACTGACAACCATGTCTTCGTTTACTGAATATGTGCAGGCTTCCTTCCAGGAATTGCAGACGAAAGTGACTTGGCCGACTTGGCGCGAGTTGCAGGAGTCTTCGGTCCTTGTTTTCGTGGCGAGCCTGCTGATTGCGTTCATTGTTTCTGCAATGGACTGGGTTTTTGGTGTGAACGCCGCCGACTCGATGTGGTCTGGCGTCGTCGGCCTGTTGTACCAATTGCTTTGATCCTCTAGATGAGCCTCAAAACCATGAGTGAAATCGATAAGAAATGGTACGTCGTTCGGGCGGTAAGCGGTCAGGAGAAGCGCGTTCAAGAAACCGTGGAAACTGAAATCGCTGCAGCCGGTTTGCAAGACTACGTGGGCCAGGTGCTCATTCCGATGGAGAAGGTGTTTACCATCCGGAATGGCAAGAAGGTTTCCAAGGAGCGCAACCTTTTTCCCGGATACGTCTACATCGAGGCCGCTTTGGTGGGAGAGGTTCCTCACATCATTCGCAACGTCACCAACGTCATTGGCTTTCTCGGTGCGGAGAAGCGCGGCGAACCCATGCCGCTTCGCCAAAACGAGGTCAACCGCATCTTGGGTGTGGTGGACGACTTGGCTGACACAGACGAGGAGATCAACATCCCGTACGTGGTGGGCGAATTGGTCAAGGTGACCGACGGACCATTTAACGGTTTCCACGGAAACATCGAAGAAGTCAACGAAGAGAAAAAGAAGTTGAAGGTGATGGTCAAGATTTTTGGGCGGAAGACGCCTGTAGAACTTGGGTATCTCCAGGTAGAAAAAGAAAGCTAACAACTGGAACAGACAGCCGAAGCCTACTCGCAATGTCCCTAAATGCTTCCCTTTGCGCGGGTGGAGGACTGTTCAAATATATGATCAATGGCTAAAGAAGTAGCTGGACTAATCAAGCTGCAAATACGCGGTGGAGCGGCCAACCCGTCACCTCCCGTGGGACCTGCTTTGGGTGCCAAGGGTGTGAACATCATGGAGTTCTGTAAGCAATTCAATGCGAGAACTCAGGATAAAGCGGGCAAGGTTCTCCCTGCGGTCATCACGGTCTACAGTGACAAGTCGTTCGACTTTGTCATCAAGACCCCACCGGCCGCAATCCAATTGATGGAGGCCGCCAAGCTCAAAAAGGGTTCTTCCGAATCCAACCGGAGCAAGGTGGGCAAAGTCTCTTGGGACCAAGTGCGTGCAATTGCAGAAGACAAGATGCCCGATTTGAACTGCTTTACCGTCGAGTCTGCCATGAAAATGGTGGCCGGTACGGCACGAAGCATGGGCATCAACGTCATTGGTGAACGCCCCTTCTAAGTCACAAACCGCGCAACATGGGACGACTAACAAAGAACCAGAAAGCGGTCGCTGCGAAGATCGATACGGAAAAGCTGTACAGCTTGGAAGAAGCCTCTACTCTTGTGAAGGAGTGCTCTACCACCAAATTCGATGCCACAGTTGACCTCGCTGTGCGCCTTGGCGTAGACCCTCGGAAAGCGAACCAAATGGTTCGTGGAACGGTGAGCCTTCCCCACGGGACAGGCAAAGACGTTCGCGTGCTGGTGCTTTGCACTCCTGACAAAGAGCAGGAAGCAAAGGACGCCGGCGCCGACCACGTCGGGTTGGACGAGTACGTGACAAAGATCAAAGGCGGATGGACCGATGTGGATGTAATCATTACCACTCCCCAAGTCATGGGCAAGGTGGGTGCGTTGGGCCGAATTCTCGGACCACGCGGCCTCATGCCAAACCCGAAGTCGGGTACCGTGACGATGGAAGTTGGAAAGGCTGTGACGGACGTGAAGGCAGGTAAAATTGACTTCAAGGTGGACAAGTTTGGCATCGTGCATGCCTCAGTTGGAAAGGTGTCATTCGACGCCAAGAAAATTGAAGAGAATGCCGCGGAACTCTTGAACACGTTGATGCGGTTGAAGCCTTCATCTGCGAAAGGAACCTACATGAAGAGCATCGCGATGAGCTCAACCATGGGTCCTGGTATCAAAATCGAACAGAAGACGGCGACTGCCTGATTCGCAACACTGAACAAACATGACTCGCACTGAAAAAGATCAATTGATCGACGAGCTCGTGCAGATGCTTGCGGAGAAGAATGTGGTTTACCTCACCGACGCATCTGGGTTGGATTCTGAGGCGACCACCAGCCTTCGCCGCGAGTGCTACAAGAAGGACATCCGCGTCCGTGTCGTGAAAAACACGTTGTTGCGGAAGGCCATGGAGCGCACGGAAGGACGTGACTACACGGAACTCTATGACGTGATCAAGGGCCAAACAGCACTTCTTGTTGGCGATGTCGGAAATGCTCCAGCACGTGTGCTGAAGGAATTCCGCAAGAAGCACGACATGCCGATTTTGAAAGGCGCATACGTCGAAGAAGCAACCTACTTGGGTGACAGCAACCTCGAGGCGTTGACTACGATCAAGTCGAAGGAGGAATTGGTGGCAGATGTCATTGCACTGCTCCAATCTCCGATGAAGAACGTGGTGGGCGCATTGAACTCAGGAGGCAACACCTTGTCTGGTCTTGTCAAGGCGCTGCAAGAACGCGGCTGAGCTTGACACTCTCAATCTTTAGAATACGAACAATACAATCCAATCATTATGGCTGATTTGAAAGCTATGGCAGAAGAGTTGGTGAACCTCACTGTGAAGGAGGTGAACGAGCTCGCTGAAATCCTCAAGGACGAGTACGGCATCGAACCCGCTGCTGCTGCAGTTGCAGTTGCAGGCCCAGCCGCCGGTGGCGGTGAAGGTGGAGGCGGTGAAGAGAAGTCTGAGTTTGACGTGATCTTGAAGGCCGCTGGCGGCTCGAAGCTCGCAGTTGTGAAGCTCGTGAAAGAACTCACCGGTCTCGGCTTGAAGGAAGCGAAAGACATCGTGGACGGCGCACCCGCTCCAATCAAGGAGGGCATTCCAAAAGACGAGGCTGAAGCCTTGAAGTCTCAACTTGAGGAAGCTGGCGCTGAGGTTGAGCTCAAGTAAGCGATACCCCGAGCATTAAGGCACGGGCGGGGAACAGGTCCCCGCCCTTGTCTGCTTTTGAATGTTTCGAACCATGATTCATTCGAACTAGAACCTGTACCCCCCTGTTTGTCCTTTCCAAGACCAAACGACTTATGACCCTGGCCAACCCCAACTCCAACCCACTTCGGACCAACTTTGGCTCCGTAGACCTCCCTCTGGAGCACCCCGATTTCTTGGACATTCAACTTCGCTCGTTTCAGGAGTTCTTCCAATTGGAAACGAACCCCGAGAACCGCATGACGGAGGGATTGTTCAAGGTGTTCAGTGAGAATTTCCCCATCACGGACACTCGAAATCAATTCGTTCTCGAATTCCTCGATTACTTTATCGATCCCCCGCGTTACAGCATTCAAGAATGCATCGAGCGGGGCTTGACGTACAGTGTCCCTTTGAAGGCGAAATTGAAGCTGTACTGCACGGATCCTGAACACGAGGATTTTGAAACCATTGTTCAGGACGTGTACTTGGGAACCATCCCGTACATGACGCCACAAGGGTCCTTTGTGATCAACGGAGCTGAGCGTGTGATTGTGAACCAGCTGCACCGTTCTCCAGGCGTGTTTTTTGGCCAAAGCCGTCACGCCAACGGAACGAAGTTGCACTCCGCGCGAATCATTCCGTTCAAAGGTTCATGGATTGAATTCGCCACGGACATCAACGGCGTGATGTATGCGTACATCGACCGGAAGAAAAAGCTGCCTGTGACCACGCTGCTTCGCAGCATTGGTTACGAAACCGACCGTGACATCCTCGGTATTTTTGACTTGGCTGACGAAGTCAAGGTGACAAAAGCTGGCTTGAAGCGCGTGTTGGGACGCCCCTTGGCAGCTCGCGTGTTGAAAACGTGGGTGGAAGATTTCGTGGAGGAAGATACGGGCGAGGTTGTATCCATCGAGCGGACGGAGGTCATTTTGGAGCGCGAGACGGTGTTGGAAAAGGAGCACATCGACATGATCGTCGATTCGGGCGCCAAGACCATCATCCTTCACAAAGAAGGAGTCAACCAAGGTGATTTTGCGATCATCTACAACACCCTTCAAAAGGACAGTTCCAACTCGGAAAAGGAGGCAGTCGAGTACATCTACCGTCAACTCCGCAACGCAGAGCCACCCGATTTGGAGACGGCGCGCGGCGTGATTGACAAATTGTTCTTCTCCGAGCAGCGTTACGACTTGGGTGAGGTTGGACGTTTCCGCATCAACCGGAAGTTGGGCATCGAAGGCGAGGAGGCGCGTACCCTCACAACCGATGACATCATTCGCATCATCAAGACGTTGCTCGACCTCGTGAACAGCAACACAGATGTGGACGACATCGACCACTTGAGCAACCGTCGCATCCGAACTGTGGGTGAGCAGTTGTACTCCCAGTTTGGTGTGGGGCTCGCGCGGATGGCACGGACCATTCGTGAGCGCATGAATGTCCGTGACAACGAGGTGTTCACGCCGACGGATTTGATCAACGCCAAGACGTTGAGTTCAGTGATCAACAGCTTCTTCGGGACAAACCAATTGTCTCAGTTCATGGATCAGACGAACCCGTTGAGTGAGGTGACGCACAAGCGGCGCATCTCTGCACTCGGGCCAGGTGGTTTGAGTCGTGAGCGGGCTGGCTTTGAGGTTCGCGACGTGCACTACACGCACTACGGTCGTTTGTGCACCATTGAGACTCCTGAAGGCCCCAACATTGGTTTGATTTCGAGTCTCTGCGTGTACGCCAAGGTGAACCGCCTTGGATTCATCGAAACTCCGTACCGCAAGGTGACCAAAGGAAAGGCCGCGACAAAGGAGGACGGCATCGTCTACCTCTCTGCAGAGGACGAGGACAGTGCGATGATTGCTCAGGCGAATGCGCCAATTAAGAAAGACGGTTCGTTTGAGAACGACATGGTGAAAGCGCGCCTTGAAGGCGACTTCCCGATTGTGAAGCCAGACGAGCTCCAGTACATGGACGTGGCACCCAACCAAATCGCTTCGATTGCCGCGTCGTTGATTCCTTTCTTGGAACACGACGACGCCAACCGTGCGTTGATGGGGTCCAACATGATGCGTCAGGCAGTGCCGTTGATGCGTCCCGACTCTCCAATTGTCGGTACAGGCGTGGAAGCTCCTGTGGCACGCGATTCACGTGTGTTGTTGCGTGCGGAGCGGGATGGCGTGGTTGAATTTGTGGATGCCAACGAAATCCACATCCGCCACGACATGGACGAAAACGACTTGTTGGTCTCGTTTGAAAGCGATTTGAGGGTTTACAACCTGACCAAATTTGCTCGGACAAACCAAGGCACGTGCATGAACCTAAAGCCCATGGTCGCGAAGGGTGAGAAGGTCGTCGGAGGCCAAATCTTGGTGGAAGGCTATTCCACCCAAAAAGGCGAGTTGGCGCTTGGCCAGAACATGAAGGTTGCCTTCATGCCTTGGCAGGGCTACAACTTCGAGGACGCCATTGTGATTTCAGAACGCGTGGTGCGAGAAGACGTCTTCACGTCCCTTCACGTCGATGAATATGTTTTGGAAGTGCGCGACACCAAGCGTGGCGTAGAAGAGTTGACCAACGACATTCCAAACGTCAGCGAGGAAGCCACCAAGGACCTCGACGAGCATGGCCTGATTCGTATCGGTGCTGAAGTGAAGGAAGGAGACATCCTAATCGGCAAAATCACTCCGAAGGGGGAATCCGATCCGAGCCCCGAGGAAAAACTCTTGCGCGCCATTTTTGGCGACAAAGCCGGCGACGTGAAGGACGCTTCGTTGAAGATGCCTCCTTCGGGTCAGGGCGTTGTCATCGACAAGAAGTTGTTTAGCCGCGCGGTGAAGGACCGCAAATCAAAGGCAAGTGACAAGGCCATTTTGGAGTCCATTGACAAGGATTTCGACAAGGAAGCAGGGGCTCTCAAGAAGCTTCTCGTGGAAAAGTTGATGAAGCTCGTCGGAGGCAAAGTGAGCCAAGGGGTCTTCAACTATTACAAGGAAGAGCAGGTCAAGAAAGGAGTAAAGTTTACCCAAAAAGTTTTGACGAGCCTTGATTACCTCATCATCAATGCAGAAGGGTGGATTCGCGACGAAGAGCATAGCGCTCTTGCGGCACGATTGATTCACAATTACACCCTGAAGTACAACGATTTGTTGGGGGTTTACAAGCGCAAGAAATTCCAGGTGACGGTTGGCGACGAATTGCCTGCTGGAATCGTGAAATTGGCCAAAGTGTACGTCGCCAAAAAGCGCAAGCTGAAGGTGGGAGACAAGATGGCTGGACGCCACGGCAACAAGGGAATTGTGGCACGTATCGTTCGCCAGGAAGACATGCCGTTCCTCGAGGACGGAACTCCTGTGGACATCGTGTTGAACCCGCTCGGCGTACCTTCTCGAATGAACCTCGGGCAGATTTACGAGACTGTGTTGGGTTGGGCAGGAGAGAAGCTCGGGCGCAAATTTGCGACTCCGATTTTCGACGGGGCGTCCATCCAAGAGATTTGCGACCTGACCGAGGAGGCGGGCGTGCCTGAATTCGGTGTAACGCACCTCTACAACGGAGGAACGGGTGAGCGATTTGACCAGCCGGCAACGGTGGGCGTGATCTACATGATCAAGCTGAGCCACATGGTCGACGACAAGATGCACGCACGTAGCATCGGTCCGTACTCGTTGATCACGCAGCAGCCGTTGGGTGGTAAGGCCCAGTTCGGTGGCCAGCGATTTGGTGAGATGGAGGTGTGGGCACTCGAAGCCTTCGGTGCCGCCAACATTCTCCAAGAAATTTTGACTGTCAAGTCGGACGACGTACAGGGCCGTGCCCGTGCGTACGAATCGATTGTGAAGGGCGACGTGATGCCGACTCCTGGAATTCCTGAGTCGTTCAACGTCCTCATGCACGAATTGCGTGGCCTTGGTTTGACTGTTTCACTCGATTGATCCCTCAACAATGTTCCAACAAAACAACCCCAAGCAGTTGAGCAGCGACTTCAACACCATCACCATCTCGTTGGCCTCGCCCGAGCGCATTCTCGAGGCGTCCCACGGTGAGGTGCTGAAGCCCGAGACGATCAACTACCGCACGTACAAGCCTGAACGCGATGGCTTGTTCTGCGAACGAATTTTTGGCCCGGTCAAAGATTACGAATGCCACTGCGGCAAGTACAAGCGCATCCGTTACAAAGGCATCGTATGCGACCGCTGCGGCGTGGAAGTGACGGAAAAGAAAGTGCGTCGTGAGCGCATGGGACACATCAGTTTGGTGGTGCCCGTCGTGCACATTTGGTACTTCAAGAGCTTGCCCAACAAAATTGGGTACCTCCTCGGAATTCCTTCGAAAAAGCTCGACCAAGTCATTTATTACGAGCGTTACGTGGTCATCAACCAAGGCATTGCGGAAGTTCCACAAGACGATGCCAAAGAAGCATACACGATGCTGACGGAGGACGAGTACCTCGATATTTTGGATACGCTTCCGAAGGAAAACCAGTACCTCGACGACAAAGACCCGAACAAGTTCGTCGCGAAAATGGGCGCCGATGCGGTGCACGATTTGCTTGCCAACTTGGACTTGGATGAGTTGAGCTACACGCTCCGCCACGAGGCGAACACGGAAACGTCACAGCAGCGCAAGAGCGAAAAGCTCAAGCGTTTGCAGGTGGTGGAGGCCTTGCGCGATGCGAACAGCCGCATTGAAAACCGTCCGGAATGGATGGTTGTCAAGGTGGTGCCAGTCATTCCACCGGAGTTGCGTCCTTTGGTGCCTCTCGACGGAGGCCGATTCGCAACGTCGGATTTGAACGACTTGTACCGCCGCGTGATCATCCGCAACAACCGCTTGAAGCGATTGGTGGAGATCAAGGCTCCGGAAGTGATTTTGCGCAACGAAAAGCGCATGCTTCAGGAGGCCGTTGACAGTTTGTTTGACAACAGCCGCAAGTCGAGTGCTGTGAAAACGGAAAGCAACAGGCCACTGAAGTCGTTGAGCGACAGCCTGAAAGGCAAGCAGGGCCGTTTCCGTCAAAACTTGCTCGGTAAGCGGGTGGATTACTCTGCGCGTTCGGTCATCGTCGTTGGACCCGACCTGAAGTTGCACGAGTGCGGCATGCCCAAGAACATGGCTGCTGAGCTTTACAAGCCGTTCATCATTCGCAAGATGATTGAGCGCGGAGTGGTAAAGACGGTCAAGAGTGCCAAGAAGATTGTGGACGCGAAGGAGCCCGTGGTGTGGGACATTCTCGAGAATGTCATGAAGGGGCACCCCGTGCTGCTCAACCGTGCACCGACGCTGCACCGTTTGGGCATCCAGGCGTTCCAGCCCAAGCTCATCGAAGGCAAAGCGTTGCAACTGCACCCTCTGGCGTGCACCGCATTCAACGCTGACTTTGACGGAGACCAAATGGCTGTGCACCTGCCCCTCGGGTCTGCCGCCATCCTGGAAGCGCAACTTCTGATGTTGGGTTCGCACAACATTTTGAACCCTGCCAACGGTGCACCAATCGCAGTTCCTTCGCAGGACATGGTCTTGGGCCTATACTACATCACCAAAGAACGTACTTCTTCCAAAGAGCACGTGGTGAAGGGAGAGGGCATGGTGTGCTACTCACCTGAAGAGGTGCGAATCGCTCACCAGGAAGGTCGCTTGGACTTGCACGCTGCCATCAAAATGCGCTACGTCGACATCGAAGGCAAGGCGAGCATGATCGAGACCACGTGTGGTCGAGTCCTTTTCAATGAATTTGTGCCAGCTGAGGCGGGATACATCAATGAATTGTTGACCAAAAAGTCGCTTCGTGGCATCATTTCTCACGTCTTGAACAGCGTTGGCGTTCCGCGTACGGCTCAGTTCTTGGACGACATCAAGGAACTTGGATTTACCATGGCCTTCAAGGGCGGCCTGTCCTTCAACTTGAACGACGTCATCATCCCGCCTGAGAAGGAGGAGTTGGTGGCCAAGGCTACGGCTCAAGTGGGTGAGGTGATGGACAACTACAACATGGGTCTCATCACCAACAACGAGCGTTACAACCAGATCATTGACATCTGGACACACACCAACTCTCGTTTGACCAACATCTTGATGGACCGTTTGGAGAGCGACAAGCAAGGCTTCAACTCGATTTACATGATGATGCACTCTGGTGCACGTGGTTCGAAGGAGCAGATTCGTCAGCTCTCCGGCATGCGTGGCCTGATGGCCAAGCCGCAAAAGTCTTCTGCGACGGGAGGTCAGGACATCATCGAGAACCCCATCTTGTCCAACTTCAAGGAGGGGCTGAGTATTTTGGAGTACTTCATTTCCACGCACGGTGCTCGTAAGGGTTTGGCGGATACGGCATTGAAGACAGCCGACGCAGGTTACTTGACGCGTCGTCTCGTGGACGTGGCGCAAGACGTCATCATCACTGAGGACAATTGCGAAACCCTGCGCACGTTGACCGTCACGCCGTTGCGTCAAAACGACGAAATTGTCGAGGGCATTGGAGACCGAATTGAAGGTCGTACGCTTGGCGAGGACGTGTTGCATCCTGAAACGGAAGAGGTGCTCGCCGAGGAAGGCGTTCAAATCACCCCAGCTACGGCGAAGTTGATTGAGGCGGCAGGCGTTCAGGAGGTGGAAGTCCGTTCAGTGCTTACCTGCGAATCCCGTCAAGGGGTGTGCGCGAAGTGCTACGGAAAGAACCTCGCGACCAACCGGCCTGTCCAGACTGGAGAAGCGGTGGGCGTGATTGCGGCCCAGTCCATCGGTGAACCTGGAACGCAGTTGACCCTGCGTACGTTCCACGTGGGGGGTACTGCGTCGAAGATTTCGGACGAAAACCAAATCCGCACCAAGCACGAAGGGGTGGTGGAGATTGATGACTTGCGAACGGTCGACCGCACAAACGCAAGTGGCGAGAAGGAAGTGGTTGTGGTTTCTCGTTCCTCTGAATTCAAGGTGATGGACCCCGAAACGAACGTAGCGCTGTCCACCACCGTCCTTCCCTACGGATCGGTGCTCTTCGTAAAGGAAGGCAAGAAGATTAAGAAGGACACGGCGGTCTGCGAATGGGATCCTTACAACAACGTCATCATTTCGGAAGAAGAGGGGACGGTTGCCTTTGAGAGCATCGAGGACGGCATCACTTACCGCGAAGAGCTCGACGAGCAAACGGGTTTCCGTGAAATCGTCATTACCGAGTCGCGCGACAAGAAGAAAAACCCAGCCGTCTTGATCATGGGCAAAAAGAAGGAAGTGCTTCGCACCTACTCGTTGCCCGTGGGAGCGCACCTTTCTGTGAAGGAAGGTGACAAGGTTGGCAAAGGCTTGATCATTTGCAAGATTCCTCGTGTGGCCGGCAAGTCAGGTGACATCACTGGGGGTCTGCCTCGAGTGACGGAGTTGTTCGAAGCCCGCAATCCTTCTAACCCAGCGGTGGTATCTGAAGTGGACGGAATCGTGTCTTACGGCAAAATCAAGCGAGGCAACCGTGAGATCGTTGTCGAGGCCCGAACCGGAGACAAGTTTAAGTACATGGTTCCCCTCTCAAAGCACATCCTGGTTCAGGACAACGACTTTGTGAAGGCGGGCATGCCTTTGTCCGACGGAGCGATTACGCCAATTGACATTTTGAACATCATGGGCCCCACGGCTGTGCAGGAATACATCGTGAACGAGATTCAAGATGTGTACCGCTTGCAAGGGGTGAAAATCAACGACAAGCACTTCGAAGTGATTGTTCGTCAGATGATGAAAAAGGTTGTCATTGAGGACGGTGGCGACACGCAGTTCCTTGAGAAGCAAATTGCTGAAAAGGCAGATTTCTTGAACGAAAACGACCGCATGTTCGGCATGGTGGTTGTAACGGACGCCGGTGGCTCAGATACATTGAAGGTGGGGCAGATGGTCTCGGCGCGCCGATTGCGCGACGAGAACAGTTCTCTGGTTCGTCGTGATTTGGCCAAGGTGGAGGCGCGTGACGCCATCCCTGCAACTTCGCGTCCTTTGCTCCAAGGAATCACCCGAGCCTCTTTGCAGACAAAGTCCTTCATCTCGGCGGCCTCCTTCCAGGAAACCACCAAGGTGTTGAACGAAGCAGCTGTCAGCGGAAAGCAAGACCATTTGTTGGGGTTGAAGGAGAATGTCATTGTGGGACACTTGATTCCTGCCGGAACAGGCACCCGTCAATTCTCTGACCTCAAAGTGGGTTCGAAAGAAGAATTCGAAGCTCTCGTTGAGCATGCGTCTGTCGAGGAATGATCTTTCCCTTTGAGATGCTGATAGAAAAAAGGCACCCCGAGGGGTGCCTTTTTTGTGCAACGATTTCTCAACCTGAATGAAAAGGTGAACGCAGTTACTTCTGTTCGATGGCCCTGGCCGCGGCGGCGGCGGGATCTTCGCCGACGCGTTTGTCCGGCTTGGTCACCCCGCAGAACCCAAAGAGGCAGTTCTCTTTGATGACACGGTCTACAAAGTCGGGAACCATGTTCACCCATTCGTCGCCCCCTGCTTTGATGGATTCGAGTGCTGCTTTGCTGAAAATGGAAAGCACTTCGGGGTTGTAGTCGCTGATGTCGGCAATTCGCTTGTTGAACACCAGGTAGTTGTACAGGGGTTGAAGGCGTGGGTGAATCGGCGTAGATTCAGACGTCCACAATTCTCCAGATTCATCGTCCTTCCAGGGATAGAGGAGGATTTTCAAGTCACGGGAAAAAAGGATGCCGAATGCTTCCAAGATTCCCCCGTTGAGGTCCCGGTAATATCGCTCGTTGAAAATTTCAACCAACGTGGCAGCTCCCATGATGACGCCCATGCGCTTCTTGGTGTGACGTGAGAAAAACTCCACCAACTTGTAATACTTCTGGTAGTTGCTGATCAGCACGGTTTGGCCAATGCTGCACAGCACGTCTGCGCGGTCGAGGAAATCTTGCTCGTCGATGTCGCCCTCTGCACTGAGGTTGTTCAACGTGATTTCGAACAACACCTGAATGTTGTCAGGGTCGACTTTGGGTTCTTGCTTGAACATGGCCAATCCCTTGGCGATCATGTCAATGTTCACCTTGGTGACGGGGCGAAAGCTTCCTCGTATGGCCAAGATGTTCTTTTTGTACAAGACGTCAGCTGCTTGGCGATTTCGGCCGTCAGGTGAGAAAATCACGGCGTCCGTCATCCCTTGCTTTACCAATTGGAGGGACATCAATCGATTGTCGACCTCGGCAAAGTCGGGGCCGTTCATCTGAATCATGTCCACCTCGAGCTGGTCGCGGTCGAGGTTGTCGTAAAGGCTTTGCAACAGTTCCTTGGGTCGTTTGTAGAAGAAGAAAGCCCCGTAGATCAAGTTGACGCCAAGCATGCCCGTGGTTTGCTGCTGAAGCAGCGCGTCTTGCTCGTGGAATCGGGCGTGCAAGACAATGGTGTTGGGCTCTTTGTTTGCTGCAGTTTGGAACTTGACTCCAAACCAGCCGTGGCCTTGGGTGGTCTTGTGGTAGTTGATGGTAGCCACCGTGTTCGCAAACGCGAAGTATTGCTTGGTCGGGTGGTCTTCCCGGTGAATCCGCTCTTCGATCAAGTTGTACTCGTGTTCGAGCATCTTGTCGATTCGGGATTCGCAAACGTACCGGCCCTTGGCTTCCTTGCCGTATATCGCGTCACTGAAATCCTTGTCGTAGGCGGAAATCGTCTTGGCAATGGTGCCTGAGGCTCCTCCTGCCCGGAAGAAGTGCCGAACCACTTCTTGGCCCGCCCCGATCTCGGCGAAGGTGCCGTAGAGATCCTGGTTGAGGTTGATGCGAAGGGCTTTTTGTTTGGCCGAAAGAATGACGCGTTCCAAGTCCACAACGAAATCGGTAAGGTTTGTATCAAAGGTAAGGATACCTTCGTGGCATGAACGGAGCGGAGGTCAAGAGATTGTCCCGGGTGGTGTTTTTAGGGACGGGCACGTCGCAGGGTGTGCCCATCATTGGTTGCGGCTGCGACGTATGTCAGTCGGGCGATGTGAGGGACCGTCGATTGCGAACTTCGGTGGCCATGGAAGCTGGAGATTTGCGTGTTGTGGTGGATACGGGGCCGGATTTCAGGTGCCAGATGCTTCGTGAAGGGATTGCCTCATTGGAAGCGGTGGTGTACACCCACGAGCACAAGGATCACCTTGCGGGCATGGACGACGTAAGGCCGTTCAATTACTTGCAAAAACGGGCCATGACGTTGCACGCGTCTGAGCGGGTTGAACTCGCGTTGAGACGGGATTTTCATTACGCCTTCGACGAGAACAAACACGGCGGGGTGCCGGACATCTGCCTTGAGCGTGTCACGGATCACGTGCCGTTCGAGGCCGGGACCATGACCTGGCATCCGTTGCCCGTCCTGCACGGAGAATTGCCCATCCACGGCTACCGAGTCGACGACGTGGCCTACATCACCGACGCAAACAACTTGCCCGAACCGACCATGAAGGCATTGAACGGAGTGGATGTGTTGGTGCTGAATGCCCTTCGCCCTTCGCCCCATTACAGCCATTTTTCGTTGGGCGAAGCCGTGCAAGTGGCCAAGGAGGTCGGTGCAAGACGCACGTACTTCACGCACGTCAGTCACCTGATGGGACGTCATGAGAACGCAGAACAGTTGCTGCCAGAGGGAATGAAATTTGCGTACGACGGACTCTCCTTGGAAAGGACGGAAGCTGGGTGGGAGGAACAGGAATCCGAGTGGCTCGAGAAAATTCGCAAGCGATGAGGATCCTCCAAGCATTGGGCCGGTTGCCCAAAGGCGTTTTGTCTCTGCTGGCGTGGATGCTGACGCTGGTGGCATTGGCTGCAGGGGGGTACCGAGGAAAAGTTGTTCGGGCGAATCTAAGACGGGCCTTTCCTGACCTTTCGTGGGCAGGGAGAACGTGGCGGTTCGTTCAATTTCAGCGGCATTTCACACAACTTTTGGTGGAGTCAGCGAAGCTGTTCCGCATGAACCGTCAGGAGGTGGATTCTGGAATGGTGCACGTTGGCACGGAATTGATGGAGCAGTTGCATGCCCAAGGAAAGCACGTGCTGATTGCGGGAGGGCACATGAACAATTGGGAGTGGAGTGCGCTGACCTTAAGCCAAAACCTCCCGTTCCGAACCATGGCCTTGTACAAGAAGCTAAGTGACGACAAGGGTGAAAAAGCGATGAAGGAATCGCGCAGTCGGTTTGGGTTGGAAATGGTGCGGACCAAAGAGGGGAGGGAGTGGATGGATGCAGCGTCGAAAGGGAATCCGGTGGCGGTGGTCATGGGGTTTGATCAGAGCCCTGCGGATCCGTCAAAATGCTGGTGGACCACATTCATGGGGGTGGAGACGGCTGTTTTCTACGGACTGGAACAATGGTCCCGGAGGTACGACATGGCCGTGGTTTACGCGAGCATTCGACGGGAAGCTCCTTGGAAGTACACGTTGCATTACGAACTCGTTGCAGACGAGGTCCTTGCGTTGCCTGAGGGCGAGGTTTTGGACAGGTGCCTGACCAAACTCGAGCGCGAAATTCACCGGGACCCTGCGCGTTGGCTGTGGTCGCACAAACGTTGGAAACATCGCCGACCTGAGGGACAGCTTTTGCACTCCCGGAATCACACCGCTCAACTCCCTTAATTTCGAAGCATGCAGGGAAACGCGCCGTTGGCAGAACGCATGCGTCCGTCGTCGTTGGACGAATACGTCGGTCAGGCCCACCTCGTGGGAGAGGGGGCGGTTTTGAGGCGAGCGATGAAAGCTGGGACGTTGCCCAGCATGATCTTGTGGGGACCTCCAGGCGTGGGGAAGACCACGTTGGCGCGTTTGATTGCGGCGGAAAGCGACCGTCCATTTCACAGCTTGAGTGCGATTCACAGCGGCGTCAAGGACGTTCGACACGTGCTGGATTCGGCCAAGCGCGACGGCATGTTTGCCGGGCGCGCGTTGCTGTTCATTGACGAGATCCACAGGTTCTCGAAATCTCAACAAGACAGCCTTTTGGGAGCCGTGGAAGCTGGGACAGTGACGTTGATTGGGGCCACGACGGAAAATCCGTCGTTCGAAGTGATCCCAGCATTGAGGTCGCGTTGCCAAACGTACGTGCTCGAAGCCCTTTCGGCTGACGTGTTGATGGGGCTGGTGGAACGCGCCTTGCGTGAAGACGACCGGTTGTCAAAGTTGGACGTGGAGGTGGCAGAGCGCGAGGCCCTGTTGCGGGCGAGTGGGGGAGATGCCCGTCGGTTGTTGAACACGTTGGAGCTCGTCGTGGAAGGTCTTGAGCCGTCCGAGTCGGGGAGGCGAGTGGTGACCAACGAGTCGGTTTTGGAACGAGTGCAGAATCCGCATTTGGCCTACGACAAAGGGGGAGAGGCTCACTACGACGTCATTAGCGCGTTCATCAAGAGCATTCGTGCGAGCGATCCCAACGCCGCGGTGTACTACTTGGCGCGCATGGTGGAAGGCGGAGAAGACCCCAAATTCATAGCTCGTCGACTGCTCATCGCCGCTTCAGAAGACATCGGGAACGCCAACCCGACGGCATTGGTGCTGGCAAACAACACGTTTCAGGCAGTGGAACGAATCGGATGGCCTGAGTCGAGGATTGTGCTTGCGCAATGCACCGTGTACCTCGCCACGAGCCCCAAGAGCAACGCTTCGTACCAAGCCATTGGGCAAGCGCAAGCTTGGATTCGCGAGCGCGGAGAGGCACCTGTACCGTTGGCATTGCGAAACGCGCCAACGGGGATGATGAAGGATTTGGGCTACGGAAAGGGATACGCATACGACCACGATGCCGCGGGGAATTTCAGCGGTCAAGAATGCATGCCACAAGGCATGGAGGGCACGACGTTTTACGTTCCTGGAAACAACCCCCGAGAGCAACAAGCCCTGGCGTGGTTGAAGGCGCGTTGGGGCGAGAAGTACGGGTACTGAAGTCGCCAGCACCACTTCAACGAGGTGGTTCGAGCACCACGAACGATTCCGAGTGACGCCGAAGACCTCCAGCGTCTTCCAACACCAAGGTGTAGCGACCTGAAGGCAGGGCGAGTGAGGAGAGATCGACGTGGCCGGACAGGTGGGGGTCTGCCCACACCGGCACCGTTCCTTCCGAGGTCTGTTGTCCTTGCGCGTTGAACACCTTCCAGTGCAGTTCACCGAGGCCTCCCCAATCGGCTTCCGCTTCAGAGCTCAGGGTCCAACGAAGGGTTCCTGCCGATGAAGTTGGGTTGGGAAAAAGGTTGAGGGGGGAGGCGTCGGGTGCGGGAAGGTCTCCTCCGCCAAGCAACAGGTGGGCCCGCCACATGTCGGGAATGCCGTAGCCCATGCTGTCGTTGGGGGCGGCGTGCAGGTGGGCGCTTTCGAGGATGGCCTGACGAAGTTCCGCTGCCGTCGCCTCGGGGTGAGCTTGCCACAGCGAGGCCGCTGCGCCGCACAGGATCGGTGAGGCAAAACTGGTGCCGTTCCCCGTCCCCACTGTTCCGTCGAAGCGGGGGTAAGGCGTTTGGACCCCGAGGGCCATGACTTCGGGTTTGATCCGACCGTCTGCGCTGGGACCAAACCCACTGAACCAGCCGTGCGCCCCGTTGCTCCGTACCGCGCCTACACTCAGGATTCCCTTGGCGTCGGCGGGAAACGTGATGGCGCGCCACGGGTCATCTCCGTTGTTGCCTGCGGAGGTGACGACAAGCATGCCGCGAGTCGCGGCGATTTCGGAAGCCAGGCTGATTCGTGCCGTAGCGCCGTCGAGTTGGGAGGGAAGGTAGTTGGAGGCCGTGTCGTCAAAAAGGCTGTACCCCAAAGACGTGTTCAGGAGGTCGATTCCCAATGAATCGGCACGTTCCGCGGCCACAATCCAGTGTTCTTCTTCAATGCGACGTTCTTGTGTGACGTCTTCGGTCACGAACGCAAAGTACGTGGCTCCGGGCGCAGTCCCCACGAGCGAATCGGACCACGAAAGTCCCATCGTACCAAGGACAGACGCCCCATGACGGCTGTGTGCATAGACGTCGTTTCCTCCGAAAGCGACGTTTGCTCCGTCCGGCACGACCAACCTCCCTTCGTCACGCATGGACTCAAAGGCCGGCAAGACGTCTGCCCCTTGAAAGCCGGCGTCAAGTACGCCAACCCAAAGCCCCGCGCCGTTGAAGCCAAGTGCATGCAACGATTGCGCGTTGAGTTGGTCGAGTGCGAGCCAACCAGATCCGTACTCAGAGGCCGGGATCAGCGCCTTGGTTTGGCCCTCTTTGGGTGCGTTCAGGGTGCGTGGGCAAGGACGAAGGGGGCGTGTTTGTTTCAGTCCCGCCACGAAGGGCTGGTCGAGCACGGAAAGGGTGTCGGCGAGGCTGTCGCGTCCTGCCAAGGTGACGGAAGACATCCATTTGGAGGCATGAACGACCGTCCAGTCCGGAAGCGCCTCGAGGGCCTCGAGGACTTCAGGCGAAACAGGCAAGTCCAAACTGTCGAGCACCACGCCTTGACGTGCACGACGATCCAGGGCCCGCTGAGACAAAAAGTCCTCAGGAGATTCGAGTGCGAAGGGATAGGAGGCCCCCCACGTTTTGTCCGTCAACTCGACCAAAAAGGTGAGGTCTGCGATTTGGGCGTGGCAGACTGGAGCACTCACGACAAGCAGTGTTCCAAGGGCTGTCCATGAGGTCATGAAGTGGAGGATGCGGTGTTGGATCACGTCAATGAGTCTCTGTGCGGTCGAGGTGGCCGAGCGTGTAGTGTTCCGTGTGAGTCAGCCGTCCGGCCTGATCGTAACGATACACGGGGCCGTCGAGTACGCCGTCGACGTATTCGCCTTCGCGGCTGACTTGCGTGCCGCTCATGACGCGGCGCTGCATTTGTTCGCCCGTTTCTGGGTCCGTGAACGCTTCAAGGACAAATCCGCCTTGGTCGTGCCATTCCCGAAAGGGACCGTCCAGTTTCTTGTCCCGGAACGACCGTTCGTAGGCCGGCCGCTCCTCTCCATGCCAGTCCACGAAAGTGCCGTTGACGCGGATGGTTTCGAGCAGGGTGCCGGCTCGGTATCGATGAATGTGTTGGAGTCGTCCGTCTTCGAGGTAGAATTTCCAACTTCCTTCTTCCGCACCGTCGAGGTATTCCCCTTCGCTCATTCGGCCACCACCTCCGTAAAACGCCTGAAAGGGCCCGTCAAGCACACCTTTGCGGTAGGTGATTCTTTGGCGGAGCATCCCGTTGTCGTGCCACGCCAGCCATTCGCCGTCGAGCTCTCCTTCGACGTAATTGCCTCGTTCACACACCGCGCCGCTGGGCAGGTACCGCTCTTCGAGGCCGTGTTTCTTGCCGTGGTCGTAATGAACGACTGCCGTCAAGTTTCCCGACGACGAGAACAACGACCACACGCCGTGACGCACGGGCGGCTCCGGTCTTTCTGCCAAAACTTCGTCGCGTAGCCGGGTGGTGCCATGCAGGTAGCCGCCCTGTGCGGTGATTCGTCCGTCCGGGGCGTACGTGGAAACGCGGGATGCCGTCGGGTCGTTGTCCTCGTGGATCACATGAGACAAAGCTGTCCCATTTTCCCGAAAGAACCACCAGCTTCCGACCGGAAGCCCGTGGTCGAAGGTTCCGGAATAGTACAAGGCTCCGTCGGGGTACACCCGCACCCAAGGGCCGTGACGAAAGCCTTCCTGGTCTGCGACGTTGTAATCGACCCCAAACGTCCCGGACGGCCATGCGTTTTCCGCGTTGAGCGGTAAGTCGAAAGGTTGAGGTAGTTCGGAGCGCGCGGCGGTTTGGGCTTCGAGGTGCCCCAGTCCCAAACACATTGCCATTCCCATGGAAATCAGACGAATCATGGAACAAAGATGCATCTTGTCGCGGTCCACCGGCCTTGGTTTGGGTACTTTTGCACTCCCAAACCCTTCCATTCATGAAAGTAACAGTCGTCGGCGCCGGAAACGTAGGTGCCACTTGTGCAAATGTGTTGGCAACCCGCGAGGTGGCGAACGAAGTGGTCCTTTTGGACATCAAAGAGGGCTTTGCCGAGGGCAAGGCGCTTGACATCTGGGAAACCGCTCCCATCAACCTGTACGACACCCGCACGGTGGGGTCTACGAACGACTACAGCAAGACGGCTGGGTCGGACGTAGTGGTGATCACGAGCGGTTTGCCGCGAAAGCCAGGGATGAGCCGCGACGACTTGATCGCGACCAACGCGGGCATCGTGAAGACCGTGACCGAAAACGTCATGAAGCACAGCCCCGAAGCCATTTTGGTGATCGTGTCGAACCCGCTTGACGTGATGACGTACTGCGCTTACTTGACCGCAAAGGTGGACAGCAAGCGCGTGTTTGGCATGGCTGGCATCTTGGACACGGCGCGTTACCGTGCGTTCCTCGCCGAGGAATTGAGCGTGAGCCCCAAGGACATTCAGGCGGTCTTGATGGGCGGCCACGGCGACACGATGGTGCCGCTTCCTCGTTACACGACGGTGGGTGGAATCCCTGTCACGGAGATGATTGCCGAAGACAAGCTCAACGCCATCGTGGAGCGCACCAAGAAGGGTGGGGGTGAGATTGTGAACTTGCTTGGCACATCGGCTTGGTATGCGCCGGGTGCTGCTGCAGCCCAAATGGTGGAAGCCATCGTTCGCGACCAACGCCGCGTGTTCCCTTGCTGTGCATGGTTGACCGGAGAGTACGGCGTGAACGACCTCTACTTGGGCGTTCCAGTCATTCTCGGCAAAAACGGCATCGAGCGCATCCTCGAGCTCGAACTCAACGAAGGTGAGAAGCAGTTGCTTCGCGAGAGCGAATCCGCCGTTCGCGACGTCAAAAACGTGCTCGACGGCCTGAGCTTGTGAGGTGATTTGGCGCTTAGTTCGCCATCTTAATCCACGTCAAGGGAGTTCCGGTTGGGGCTCCCTTGTCGTTTCCGGACGTTCCCAATTCCTCGGTGATCGGGTGGACGAAGTACATTCCCGCCGGCCATCCCTCCGCATTGACGCTTCCGACACGTGCATGTTGAACGGGATGCGCAGCGACCAGCTGCCCCACGGAATTGTAGACCCGCAATTGCCCAGACCACGGCACCGTGCTTTCCCATGCGAAGTTGCGAGTTCCGGGGTTGGGCATGACCCGCCATCCGAGCTGCAATGCTGCCGGGCGATCGAGGTTGACCGAAGTCGTGTCGGTTCCGCCACGGTAGGCGAGAAGGCCGCCGTTTTGGATGCCAACCACGGCATCGAGCAAATCGTCCCCGTTGAGGTCCGCAAATGCAGCGGCGGCCCGAAAGCCGTTTCGCCCGCCAAACACCTCCGCGACTTGTTCTTCCAACGTGGCATCCCAGTCTCCCGAGGCCACGCCAAAGTCCTGCACCGTGCCTGTCTCGTTGGCCACATAGACGCGCAACCCCTCGTCCGTTGAGGTCAATGCCGGAACGCTGTAGCCGTTGATTCCAAGCAGGTTGTCTACGAGGATAGCTCCCCAGTTTTCGCCGTTGACAGGGGAGACGTACACGGACCACGTTCCCAGCGAGCTGCGCTCAATCAACGTCAGCGTGCCGTTCTTTTCGCCAACAACCATGTCAAGGTCCCCGTCGCCGTCCATGTCCACCAGCTGTGGTGTGGCAAACTGGCCCACGTCGATGGCCTCTCCTGTCTCGTTGTCGGGAAGGGACAAGGCGGCGAGTGTGAATTCTGGCCACGCACCGGGCTGAGCTACGTTGTCAAATTGGTGGATTCGACCCAGTTCGTCTCCCACCAGCACGTCCAAGTCCCCGTCCCCGTCGAGGTCGCCAAAGGCCGGGTAGGGGCTTTCGATTTGGTAGTCCGCGAGGTTGATCCAATCCAGGTTCACCAATTCAAACGCAGGCGATTCAGCGGATCCGATGTTTCGGTAGGCTGCAACGGCAGCAGGCGTTTGGTCCACGCCTTCGTAGCGCTCCTTGTTGGCAACCGCCAAGTCGAGCAACCCGTCCCCGTCGAAGTCGTGAAAGGACGGGTACGCCCCGCGCCCCAAATCCACCATGCCGTCTTGCATGTAAGTGTCGGTGGTGAATTCCCAAACCGGGGCATTTTCCGTTCCCGCGTTTCGATAGAAGTGAACGCTTTCGTCGTCGTTGGTCTCGAGCGGGGTGTTGGGCGAGAAAAGCAAATCGCGGACGCCGTCTTGGTCCACATCAAGGTGAAATGCGGCCGGGAAACGCGGGAGGTTGACCCCTTGGTCGCCGTACAAATTGGCGGGAAAGGAGGGGTCGACAAACACCGCGCTGTCCAAGGTGGAACCTCCTGTTTCGAGGATGACACCCAAGGCTTGAGGGTAAGTTACATCACTAATTATAAGGTCTTTAGGTCCTCCGGGTTCAAGTTGAAGTGAAGTCAGAGCTCCGCCCGCATGGAGTTGTGTTCTGGGGTCGGCCACGTTGAAGGAGCAGTCGAACTCCGGCCCGATGAACAGCGCGTTGTTTTCCGAGGCTTCGGCGAGCATTCCGTAACACCGGTTGGTGCAAACGAGGTCGAGTCCGCATGGGGTTTGGCCTTGAAAACGGTACAGGGTTGTGGCGGTTTCCGTGAAGGTGATGATGTCCAAATCACCGTCGTCGTCGTGGTCTAAAATCGCGGGCAGATCCATGCCGATGCAGATGACAGGCAATTCGCTTGCGCCGGTCCCAAAATCGAAGCTTGCGGAAAGAGAAACGGGGTCAGAAGTGAATGACGGTGGCCCGCCTGCCTCCGTGGTGTTTTCGTAAACACGAATGCCGTTTTGGTGGCTCGTAAAAATGTCCGGCTTGCCGTCGCAATTGTAATCGCGGAGCAAGCACCAGTCCACCATGTCAGGCCAGTTTTCCACCCAGTCCCAGCGCATGACCAACTCACCTTCTGGATCCGACTCGGAAGGGATGCGCTCGAAGAGCAAAATCCGACTGCCGTCGCGGTCGAAGGCGAACAAGTCCTCGTCGCCGTCCAAGTCGGCATCAATGGGAGACCATTGCGGTGCGGTCAACCCGCCCACCCAAGGATTTTCCAGGGATTCAGAGTTGGCCGAAAGCGGCCAGTCGGCGCGTTGCCAGGACGGCGCTTGACTTTGGGCATGGGCAGCGAACCCGGCGAAGGTCATCGCAGCGAAGAACGTAACAACTTCTTTCATGGCAAGAGGAGGGGTTGCTTGCAGAACAGAGCGAGGCGTGCCAAGGTTGCCCCAAACTGGAAAAGCATGCGGTTAGCGCAAGGTGAATGGCACGTAAGCCACGTCATCCAAGCCAAGAACGCTTCCGTTCTCTGTGGTCACATGCCCGCTTCGCACATGGGCATCGTTCGCGAAAATGCCTCCTCGTGTCGAGACCGCCATCTCATCTCCAGCCAGCGTGTTGTGTTGGTCTTTCAGTTTGAATTCTTCGTACGTCATGACCGCAGGCAAGACGTGATGCGCAACAAAATCGTCCAACTCTTCTTGGTTTCCCTTGCGGAGCAACAGTTTCCAATTGTCCATGTTTTCGAAGGCCTCGTCGGTGGGGCACAGCAGCGTCACACCGGAGCTGTGAATGGTTCTACTGTGGGTAGAGAGCTTGACCAATTGACCAAAAATGCTGTACCGTTGCGTGCTGATTACGTATCGGTACGGACTCATCTTGTTTTCAACTTCCACTCGGTTCAATTCCTGCAGGCGCGAAACTTCGTTGGTTCGTCGCTCCATGGATTCTCGTGCTGCGGGACTTGTCTTTTTCGAAGGGGTTGGGACTTCGTTCGGCGCACTGGAGGTACTCGTTTCGGTGCACGCAACCAGTGTCGCAGCAACCACAATGGCCAAGTTGAACAAATGCATTTTCATGACCGGAAAGATACGAAGTGCCAAGGCGTTCGTGAATGATTTGTGGACAACCGTTTTCTTCGGGAGGCAGAGGGTTGTGTAATTTTGAGCTCTGAGGATGCAATGATCAAACCTCGGACATGAAACACGTTGGAAACACTCCCTTCGACGCGCGCCTCGACGCCGTCGGACTTGAAGGTGTGGGTCGAGCCCACTGGAACCTTCCCCCCGCGAAACTCATCTTGCAAACCCTGCTCCGTGGCGAAGGCGTCTTGAGCGATCAAGGCGCATTGGCCATCGAAACAGGGAGATTTACCGGACGGTCCCCCAAGGACCGTTTTTTGGTTCAGGACAATTCGACCCAAAGCAGGGTGGACTGGGGCGACATCAACCAGCCCATGACTCCCGAGGCTTTTCAGACCTTGCTTCAAGACGTGCAGTTGCACCTCGACGGCAAGAGTGTCTTCGTTCGTGACGCGGCAGTGGGTTCGGACACGAGGTACCGGATTCCCGTGCGCGTTGTGGCGGAAAAGGCGTGGTCGTCTTTGTTCGTGGACAACATGTTCATCCGGCTCTCGGAGGAAGAGCGCTGGGTCGCAGAGCCCGACTGGCATGTGATTTGTGCTCCGAGTTTCAAAGCGGATCCAGCACGTCACGGTTGCCGCCAGAGCAACGTGAGCGCCATTGATTTCACTCGCAAGATCATCGTGGTGGCAGGTTCCGGATACACCGGTGAAATCAAAAAGGGCATGTTCTCCGTGATGAACTTCTTGCTGCCCGTAGAGCATGACGTGTTGCCGATGCACTGTTCGTCGAACGTGGGAAAGAACGGGGACGTGGCGGTGTTTTTTGGGCTGTCTGGAACGGGCAAAACCACCCTCAGCAGCGACCCTCAGCGAAACCTCATTGGAGACGACGAGCACGGCTGGACCGAAGACGGAGTGTTCAACATGGAGGGCGGATGCTACGCCAAAACCATCGACCTCAGCCCCAAAGGCGAACCGGAGATTTACAACGCAATCCGATTCGGAGCCATGCTCGAGAACATCGGCTTCCAAGCGGACGGCATCACCCCCAATTACGCCGACGACAGCATCACTCCCAACACACGAGTCAGCTACCCCATTCACCACATTCCCGGTGCCGTGGCTTCTGGAAAGGGCGGACATCCGACCGACATTTTCTTCTTGACGTGCGATGCCTTTGGGGTGTTGCCTCCTTTGGCCAAACTCGACAAGGGCCAGGCGATGTACCACTTCCTGTCGGGGTACACGGCCAAGGTCGCGGGGACAGAAGCCGGGGTTGTTGAACCCCAAACCACCTTTTCGGCCTGTTTCGGAGCGCCGTTTTTGCCGCTTCACGCGACGGAATACGCCCGCATGCTTGGCGAGCGCATGACCAAGCACGGGGTGCGACTTTGGCTCGTGAATACCGGGTGGACCGGCGGCGGGTACGGTGTAGGCCACCGCATGAAGTTGGCCCACACCCGCGCCATGATCTCGGCTGCGCTCGAAGGCCGTCTTGACGACGTTCCTACGACCCAGCACCCGGTTTTTGGCTTGGAAGTGCCCACCGCCTGCGAGGGCGTCCCCGACGAGGTTTGGGACGTGCGCAGCACGTGGTTCGATGCCAATGCGTACGACGAAGCAGCCAACGACCTGGCGCACCGGTTCGCGAACAACTTCGACAAGTTCGAAGCGCAAGCAACGGAAGAGATGAAGGCTGGAGCGCCGGTTGTATCGTCCTCCCAAAACGTCTGACGATGAATGGATGTGTTGCGAGCGCAAGGTAACTTTGCGTCATGCACACGTGCTTTCATCTTGACCTCGCGGTAGGTTTGCAGCCACTCTCAGACGACGAGGCCGTTCACGTTGCCCGGGTGTTGAGAATGAAGGCTGGGCAATCAATCCGGTTGGTGAACGGGCATGGGGCAGAGGCAATGGGTCGGTTGGTCGAAGTTGGAAAGAGAAATGTTTTTGTGGAGGTTGAAGTGGTTCGTCGGGAAGACCAACGTCCTTCAGGCTTGATTTTGGTGGTGGCACCGACAAAGCACACAGACCGCTTCGAATGGCTGCTCGAGAAGGCGACCGAATTGGGTGTGGAGGAGGTGGTACCTGTTTGGACTCAGAGATGCGAGCGCAAGACAGAAAAGCACGACCGATGGGACAAAGTCTTGGTGGCAGCAACCAAACAATGTCAGCGTTTGTGGAAGCCAACGTTACATCCGGCGTGCGAATTGAATGAACTGCATGCAAGGATTCCCTCATTGAAGGGCCGGCCGGGTGCGGTTGCACATTGCATGGACCAAGTGGAAGGTGTGCCCACGCGTGTGGCTTGGACGTCCTGGATGAAGGGCAAGCCGTCTGCATGGTTGGCGATTGGCCCGGAAGGCGATTTCAGTGCCGAGGAAGTTCAAGGGCTCGTTCAAACGGGAGCCGCCGCAGTGCACCTCGGGGAGCTTCGGTTGCGAACAGAGACCGCTGGGATCGCCGCTGTGGCGCAATTTGGTTCTTTGCTCTGACCAGTCGGGAAAGGCCTCTTATCTTTGGGAACATGAGCGTGGGATGGAAGAAGTTTGCGGGACGGTGGGTGTGTGGAAGTGTGCTTTGCTTGGTTTTCGCTTCAAACACAGAAGTCCATGCACAAGGCGCCCTCGATGAGGTGGGCTTTGACGTTACCGTCCCTCCTGGAGGGCTGCTTGCGGACGGTGCACCGGCAGGATTGCCTGTCCAGGAAGGCGATCTGTTGCTTTCCCTGATTGAGAGTCCCACGTCCATGTTCGCCGGGTTGATGAACGACGAGGCAGAGCTCCATTGGGCAGAACAAACTCCGTTCCGCGGGTTCTACATGAAGCCGTGGAAGCCAGGAGAGTTCGTGTGGTACAACTACGCGTTGCGAAAATGGACGGTGGTCGACGACGAATTCACGCCCTTGGATACGCTGACTCAATCGTTCCCGGACGACGACGACTACCACGACGTGCACTTGTTCGAAGACGGGACGTACTTGGTTGTGATGCTCCAACATTTTGAAATGGACTTGACCGAGATAGGGGGACTCGAGGAAGCGGAAGTGTTGAACCCGTACATGGTCCACCTGGACCAAGACGAGAACATCCTTCGCGAATGGAGCGGTTTGGAAGAAATGCCCATCAACGCGGAGATTGACAACCTGTACTGGCCTACCGTGGATTATTTGCATTGGAATGCCGTCCAATTCGATCAACACGGCGGGCTGCTTTTGAGCTTCCGAAACCGAAGCCAAATTGTCCGCCTGCGCCCCGAGGATTGGTCGATTCACTGGAAACTGGGCGGTGCGGAAAATCAGTTTGTGATTGACGACCCAGGGTGGAACGGATTCAACGTCCAACACGACGTGCATGATTTAGGCGACGGTCGAATATTGTTGTTCGACAACGGGATTTTTAACGAAGAGGGTTTCCTGTCTCGTGCACTTGAACTGGAATTGGACACAGTCAATTTCACTGCGGAAAACGTGTGGCAGTTTGCCCACCCTGATGCGGTATACGGCGCAGCGCAAGGGAGCGCCATTCGTCTTGAGAACGGGAACACCCTCATCGGTTGGGGAACGGCGGGCACACCGCAATTTGGCACGCGGGTTACGGAGGTTACACCCGAGGGAGAAATTTCCTTCGAAGTGCGTTTCACGGACGGTGCAACTTTGTACCGAGCGAGGAAGTACGATCCGGACGTGCTCTCAGGATGCCGCATTCAGGGTGCGGTCAATTACACCGACTCACCTTGGTTGCTCGCTCAGGGTCAATGCTTTTTTGATGTGGACGAAGACGGCGACGGGTGGACAGATCTGGAAGGGGATTGCGACGACAACGACGCCCTGGTTTATCCCGGTGCGCAAGAAATTGCTGGAGACGGAGTGGATCAGGATTGCGACGGGGAAGACGCGGTCGGTGGATGCACGGACCCCACTGCAGCCAATTTCCAAGTTGAGGCCACGTTGGACAACGGCACGTGCTTGTATGAAGTTGTTTTCCGGGTGGATTTGGCGTTGGAGCCTGACCCGAGCGGAGCCGGGTGGGAGTTGATGTCGACCGAATTGGAGTTGACCGACACGGTGGACGTCGACTTTTTGAATGGCTCGACGGTGATGCCCACCAACGCAGCTTGGGACGTGGCTCAGTTTTCCGTGTTCATGGGGCAGGGGGCGCATGCCTACCGCTTTGTGCGACCCGACGGTGTTCAGGAAAACATCTTCAGGGAGGTGGTGCTCGAAGAAGGAAGTGGCACCGTGGATTTGGGCGCGGTCTGCTTCAACTCCTTCGGTCCTTGTCCCGGGTGCCTTGATCCCATGGATGCAGCTTACAATCCCTGGTCCAGCGCCGACCTTTACTGCGTGGGGTGGATCGTTCAAGGGTGCACCTACCTGGACGCCATCAACTACGAGGGTGTGGCGAACTGGGACGACGGGAGCTGTTTGTTTGATTCGTCTTCGACCTGTCCGGGCGATTTTGACGGCGACGGGAGTGTGACGGTCGCGGACCTCATGGACATGCTCGCCACGCTGGGAAGCGTATGCCTGTAATCAGTCGCCTTTTTCCGGTCCAGTCGGAACAGGTCGCCAATGCGTGACGTCCTGAAAGAAGTGGTTGCTGTTGCCTTCGCCCGCCCAAAAGTGGACGCCGTGCTTTTCCCGTTTCTCCTCGTTTTTGGCGTAGAAGTTTTTGCAAAAGCGCAAGACAACCACCTCGCGAAGCTCAAACGCCAAGTCCTTCCCAGGCAGGAACACCTTGTTCTGGGGGATGAAGCCTAAAATGCGTTGGTTGTCCTCCGGCAACGCGTCTGCCACTGCAATCCAGCCTTCTTTCATTTTCCAGTGAATTTGGCCGTTCGCTTTTCGAGGAACGCGCTGACACCCTCTGCATAGTCCTCGCTTTCTGCCGCCTGGAATTGCAAATCGAGTTCAAGCGCGAGTTGCTCGTACAGGGAATTGGAAGCAGAGGCGTGCAACGCTCTTTTCGTCAGCCCCAATCCTAGGGTGGGCATGTTGGCGAGTTTGTTGGCGAGCGCTTCCACAGCGGACTCCCATTCATCGTCGGCCACCGCTTGGTGAATCAATCCCAGGTTTTGGGCCTCTTCAGCCGCCAAGGGCATTCCCAACATGGTCAAGGCTTTGGCGCGTGCCATGCCCACAAGGCGTGGAAGCCAATACGTGCCCCCGCTGTCGGGGATGAGGCCGATGTTGGCAAAGGCCTGAATGAACTTCGCCGACTCCTTCGCCACGACGAAATCACACGCCAGTGCGATGTTGGCACCGGCCCCGGCCGCGACACCGTTCACCGCCGCGATGACAGGTTTTTCCATGTCACAGATGCGACGAATGCTCCGATTGTAGGTCTCTTCCACAATGACTTTGAACCCTGGAGAAGCCTTTGACGTCACCTCCTTCAAATCCTGACCTGCACAGAAGGCACGGCCGTTTCCGGTGATCACAACGCATCGCACACGGTCATCCGATGACGCATCGTCCAATGCGGTTTGGAAGGCGCGACCCATTTCCTGGTTGAAGCTGTTGAACACTTCCGGTCGATTGAACGTCAGGGTCTTCACCCCTTGACTCAGGTCCGTCGTGAGAAAAGAACTCATGACCGAAAGGTAGGAGGAAGGGCCACGAAAAAGCCCGAGATCAAGGCTCGGGCTTTTTGTTCTTTTCCAAGGGTTATCCCCAACTCAACGCACCACTTGAATTTGGCGATGAACCACCGAAGATCCGTTCCGGTACTGCAGGAGGTAGGAGCCAGCGGGCAACAGAGTCAAGTCGAGGCGGGTCATTTCGTTTTGCACAGCGGTCGCAAGGACGGTACGTCCGTTCATATCGAGGAGGGTCAACTCCCCTTGACCTTGAGTTTGAACCTGAACACGAAGCATGTCCGTCACGGGGTTGGGGAACACGTTCATGAACAGCTCATTGCCTTCTACGGCACTCGTGTAATCGATGATGAAGTCAAACGTTCCGATGCACCCGGTGCTGTCGACTGCCAGGACGGAATAGTCTCCAGAGGCCAAGCTGTCCACGTCGCTTGCGAATGAGAAGGGATTCTCGTCCTCTCCCGCGTACCACACATATTCGTAGGGTTCGACACCCCCGGAAGCCGAGGCGGATGCCGTGCCGTTGCTGGAACCGTCGTCCGCCGTGGTGGCCACGTCAACCGTCAAGAATTCGCACAACGAGAAGTCGTACAACGCGCAAGGGTCGTAATTGCATGCGAATTCAAACCCGCATCCGTAGTCGAAGTTCTCAGCAGGGGCGAGGTACCCGAAGTACGCCATGTTGATGTACCCTGTGCTGTCGTACGCCAGCGTGTAGTTGATGCCCGCGGCGTCCACGACGTTCATGTCGGTGCCGCAAAGGCTCAAGGATTGGGTGGTGAGGTCGTCCACCACGATGCCAAACCCGTTGTCGATTAGGATTTGGGCAACTTCGGGCTCAAACACCCATGTCATTCCGCTGTCCGTCGCGGAGAGCGTGACGGGCAAGCTCTCGGATACTGCGTATCCTCCATCGCATCCCGATTCAAGATCCAAGGTGCCAAGGACAAATTCCAGCGATTCGCCGTAAGAAGCTTCAAAGTAGGAGCACGGACCTTCGATCACAGCCAGGCTGTCGTAATTGCAAGCAAGCACGTCCATGCAGCCTTCGGCCGCAATGCATGCGGGGAGAGGGGTGGGGTCGAGTTCAATCACGCCAACTGGCGTGAGGTCTTGGCCAGCAAAACCAGGAAAGTCTGAAGCAAAACGCTGCATCCTGAACATCAGGTTTTGCATGGGACTCAACACCGTTCCTTGTGCCACGGGTTGAGGCAGGTTAATCCCCGTGGACGACAAGGGAATTTTGTAGCGCCAAACGACCTCGTTGTTTTCGTCGAGTTCAATCGCCTCGCCCTGATTGCCCTCGCCAATCAAGCTGTGGCCGTCGGGGAGAATCTGGTAATTGGAGGTGATGTTGCTGGCGAGGTCAGCCGGGTTGGGCGCAGCATATACCTCGTCAAAATCCAATGGCAAGTACGTGCCTGAAGCAAGGTCCAGCGCGTACTCGTTTTCGTAGAAGTCGTACACGGGTTCAAGGATGCACGCCTCGCTGTGGTATCCGGCAGGAGCCTCAGCGTCGGGAACGCGGTTGTTGAACACCGTCACGGTTCCGAAGTGTGGGTCTGACAAACCAATTCCCTCGTATGCCCAACGCGCGTCGTGCTGGAAAAAAAGCTTTTGGTCGTCGGCTGTTCCGCGGTCGTAGGCCGCGGGGTTGCCCCAACGCCAGATAATGCTTCCTTCCGCTCCTCCAGCGTAGTCGATGATCCACACTTCGTTGAGGTTGGGGACACTCACCATGATTTGGCCAAAAACCGGATTGAAGTGAATGGAGTTCATGTGAAGCCAATCCGCAAGGGGCTGTTGACCTTGGGAGGTGTTTGAATTCAAGTTGATCTTTTGCGGGTTGTCCGCGATCACACCGTAGTTGGATTTGGTCTCATCGTAATCTTGAACGAGGTGGTCCCAAGCGGACCATTCCCAAACGACGTCGGCACCTCCGTTTCCGTTGGGCTCAAGTTCCAAGATGACCTCAGACCAAATCACGTCGTCAATCAGCGACATGTCGCCCCCCGCTGCGATGTATTCCAGGCTGTCCTTCAACTCCCAAACGAGCGCCAGGACGTTTCCGTTGTCCATGACATGGATGTCGTGGTGGAGACGGTACAGGCTGTCGTTCAAAGTGTACGACCACACGACATCGTTGTCCCAAGTCCGTCGTTCGATGATGCCGCCACCACCCCCAGTCCAGATGACGTCGTTGGCTACATTGGCTTGACGAAGGGTCATCACAATATCCCCGTTCTCTTGAAGGTACGACCACGTCGTGTTGCGCAGGCTGTCTGCCGAAGTCCAAGCGTGCACCACTTCACCGCACATGTCTACCAAGGTCGCTCCATTGCCAAACAACGGGACGATCATGTTGTACCCGTCTTGGGCAAGGTCGGGGTTGTACTCGATGGTGCCCACGGTGTTTTGGGCAATCCCCAGGGTTGCGAAGGCGGCCAAGAGGCCAGAGAGAATGTATTTCATGTCAGTTTTTGTGTTATTCCGAGACGAGGACAAGTTGAAGCGCGTAGACAGAGGATTCATTCTGAAAGAGCAGCATCCAAACGCCGTGCTCGAGGTCTGTCAAATCCAATTCCTTCCTCTGCGTATGCTCCAGCCATCCTGACCGTACCGCACGACCATTCAAGTCGGTGATTTGCCAGTGTCCTTGGGAGGGGAAAGATACAGAAAGTTGGCCGCCTGTTGGGTTGGGGAAGGCCGCGAGGCTTTGCCCCCGTTGAGGTTCAATGACCCAAGATGACGAGGTGTCTTGGGTCGTGTAGAGTTCGCAGGTGAACTCGCTGGGCCCTTCCAAGGGTTCTCCCGGAGTCATGTCTCGTCCTTGGAACCCCGGGTAATCAGGTCCGTAGCGGTAAGCACGGAACACGCTGTTTTGTTGCGGGTCGGAGCCTTGCGGGGAAATGCCAAAGTTCCCTTCTGGATTGACGTACTCCCACACGACAGCGCCCTCCTGCGTGACTTCGAAAAGTCGCCCCCCCGCACCTTCGCAAATGAGGTAGTTGCCGTTGGGTTGGGGCTGCACGCCACTGATGTTGGGGCTGAAAAACGAGGTTGCTGGCGTTTCGGGATAGTTCCACTCAAACGCTTCCGGACCCCATGGCGCCTCGTCCTGGAGTTCATACGAGCCGTCTGTTTGGAGCGGAGGGGTCCACACATCGATGGTCGAACACATGCATCCTGGTCGGGTGTCGCCGTTGTTGTAAATGACGAAATCCCCCGCCTGAGGATGGTCTTCCGGGATCCACTGGACGTCGTGTTGTCCAAAGAAAATCTGGTCGCTCTCGGCACCCCGTCCGTAGGCGGCGGGGTTCCCAAAACGGTAAAGCAAATCACCTGCAAAACCAGCGGCCTCCTCCGTAGTGGTGTTGTGGTCAATGACCCACATTTCGTTGAAGCGCCGCGAGCTGATGGCGATCTGATTCAACGTGGCGTTGTAATTCACCGCATTGGCATGCATCCAATCTCCGCTGTTGGCCCCGCCAGGACCTCCGCCGCCCCCAACGTTGGCGTAGTTGACGTCGATTTTTCCGGGATAATCCGACGGCTGCCCAAACTCGGGCAGAGTCGAATCGGCGTTTTGCACCAGGTGGTCCCACGCATGCCATTCCCAAACCACCTCTCCTCCGGACGGAGCTGAGGGTGCAATTTCAGTGACGGATTCGGGCCACATCGTCTGGGGGTTGATCCGTCCGGCTGCACCAGCTTCCGCCGCGGAGCGCAATTCCCACGCCAGCACCAGCACGTGACCGTTGGGCATCCACGCGAAATCGTGGTGATGATGCTTTTCTTCGTCGGCCCAATCGAGGCTCCACAGCAAGGCGTTGTCCCAGGACCGGCGCTCCAACCGTCCTCCAACGCCGCCTCCGCTGAAGAACCCGTTGACGCGGCATCCACGAACCAGGCTTCCGTCCTCCAGCAGATAGCAGGCCCCTCCCGAAACGTAATCGCTGGTCCAGGTGTTGATGACCTGGCCGCAGTTGTCGATGAGGTACGTGTTGGAACTCCCCAACGGGTCCAGCAGCGTGTACCCGTGGAACGAATCGGGGGTGTTGAGGAAGGTTCCGACCGTTTGGTCTTGTGAAAGCGCGCCCAAGGAGAGGGCGCTTAGGGCGAGAAGGAAGAAGCTTCGCAGGGTCATGGTTGTGCATTCATGGCCAAACGGCGTTGACTTTGGCCTCCGGCATAAAGGACGCCTGACGAGCCCAATCGTTGCATCGCGCGAGGTCAGAAAGAGTGAGGCCGAGGTGGTTCACGACGTTTCGGCATTCGTCCATCAACGTCACGTCCATGACGCCCGGATCGTCCGTGTTCAGGGTGGTTCGCACGCCAAGATCCATCAGGCGTTTGAACGGGTGCGAGGCCAAATCAGGCACAGCCTGCGTCAGCACGTTGCTCCAGGGACAAAGTTCAAGCGGGATGCGGTCTTCGACCAACCGAGCAATCACCTCGTCGTCGTGGATGGCTTGGACGCCGTGTCCAATGCGGTCGGCACCGAGTTCGTCCAGCGCCACGAGGATGTTCCGCGCCGAACCCGGCACGTTGGGCTCTCCCGCGTGGACAGTGATGCCGAGGCCTTGGGATTTGGCCTTTTGAAAAAGCGGGGCAAACGGAAGTGCAGGGTAGGCCACCTCGTCGTCGGCCAAATCCAACCCGACGAAGTGCGCCTTGCGCTCCAGAATCCAATCGCACCAGCGCGCGTTGTCCTCCACCGTTTTGATGCGCTGGAGCAGCCCAATGAGCCCCACCGCCATGGGGAAATCGGTTTCAGCTCGAGCTACGCCGCGGAGGATGGCCTCCAACATGCGGTCGGCGTCCATGTGGGGATGCGCGTCAAGGAGAAAGGACGGGGCGTAGCGAAGCTCCAAGACGCGAACGTTGCTCACCACGTGCATGTCTTCACATACGTCGTAGGTCAATTGCTCGACTTTCTCTTCGGAGTCGATGACATCCCGTGCGTTGAGGAATTTGTGAAGCACGGACGGCAAGTCCTGCATGGGCTCTTTGACCAAGAATGCACGTTCAAAGGCGTCGTAAGGGTCAACCGTCATGCCTTTTTCGCGTGCCCAATTGCGAAGGGTCGCTTTGCGGAAGGCCAGTTCCAAGTGGCAATGCAACTCCACTTTTGGCAGGCTGAAAAGGTCGTGGTCGGTCATTGAGGCCAAGTTCCGTCGCAACGGACGCGCATCCAACCTTGGGCGACGTAACTTCGCTCCATGGCCGTGGCGATTAAGAACAAGAAGGCGTCTTACACCTACTTTCTGACGGACGAATTCACGGCCGGCTTGGTGCTCTCCGGGTCTGAAATCAAATCCATTCGAGCGAACAAAGCAAGCATCACGGAGTCGTATTGCCGGTTTGAGAAAAACGAGTTGTGGGTGCACAACATGTACGTGGCGGAATACCCCAACGCGGGATACATGCCGCAAGATCCGCGCAGGAAACGAAAGCTTTTGCTTCAGCGCACGGAGCTGAAGAAGCTTGAGAAAAAGGTCAAGGACGTGGGGGTGACGTTGGTTCCGACCTTGTTGTTTGTCTCCCAAAGCGGGTACGCCAAGTTGAAGTTTTCAGTGGCCAAAGGCAAGAAGCTTCACGACAAGCGCCAATCCCTCAAGGACAAGGACGTCGCGCGAGACGTGGCGCGCTTGATGGATTGATCAGGCTTCTTCCGCAGGTGCGAGAACGACGCGGTACTGGTCCACAAATTCTTCCCAGTCCCAAAGGAAATGCTCCATCACTTCCCGCAAGTTTTTTTGCAGGATGGGGTTGGGCACGTTCATGTCCCGGAAGTACGGCTCTTGGTGGGCGATGACCCCGTACTTGTAGCACACGGCTCTCGTCATGGCCGTAAGCGTGTTTTTGCTCGGGCGGTTGATTTCCTTCATGAAGCTCCGGAATTCCTTCACTTTTTTGGCGAAGGCATCCGGAGGAAGGCCGAGGGCAAACCCAAACTTGGCGCAGCATCGTTGAATGATCGCGCGGTCCACTCCTGGGTCGAAATGCTTGGGAATCATGCCGAGGTTGGCCGAAACCACGATCATCAAGAACTTTCCGTAGTCGTCTAGGTCGAGGTTGGGGGAGGAATCAAACTCCGGGGCCGAGTTGAGGAATTCTGCGACCTGAGGCCAGCCTTGCTCCACCGTCTCGAACGAGGTGTTGACGAAAATGTTCGCCACCTGTTCGTCGGTGAGTTTTTTCTTTGAAAGCCAGCTGAGTAGTCCCAGGTTCTTCATCCTTGAGATTCAAAGCTAGGGCGCTGTTTGGGGCAAGGAAAGGTGCGTGTAATGAACGGTATCCACAGGGTTATTCACAACCAGGGGGTGTTTTTCAAGGTGAGAAGTACTTTCGCGCCGTGTACCAAAACCTCCTGAAACCCCTGTTTTTCCTCATGTCTCCGGAGCGTGCGCATTACGCTGCGATGGATTTGTTGGTGCTTGCCTCTCGCGTTCCTGGCGTGAGGGGATGGATGCGCAGGGCCGCGTCCAAACGCAATGCAGGCAAAGAAGTCACGGTGGCGGGTTTGACCTTCCCCAACCCCGTTGGTTTGGCTGCGGGCTTCGACAAGGACGCGCGCTGGCTGCCTGCGTTGGAGATGCTCGGGTTTGGGTTTGTGGAGATTGGGACGGTGACTCCGAGGGCCCAAAGTGGCAACCCCCAACCTCGGCTGTTTCGCTTGGTGCAAGACCGAGGCATCCTGAACCGAATGGGATTCAACAACGACGGGCTCACCCCTGCGGTAGGTCGTTTGATTCGTCGTCCCAAGGGGTTGGTTGTCGGGGGCAACATCGGAAAGAACAAGATCACGCCCAACGACAAGGCCGTGGACGATTACCTCGCTTGTGTCGATGCCTTGCACGCACATGTGGATTATTTCGTAGTCAACGTAAGTTCGCCTAACACGCCTGGTTTGAGGGAGTTGCAAGACAAAGAGCCTCTGGCCAAATTGCTCCGTGCGGTAATCGAAAGGAACGACAACCACCCTGGACAGCGACCTGTCTTTTTGAAAATCGCCCCCGACCTCACAGACGGTCAACTCGACGACATCGTGGACATTGTGCTGGCGGAAAACGTGGACGGCGTTGTGGCCACGAACACCACGATCTCACGTGAAGGACTGCAAATCCCCGGCGAAGAGGTGGAAGCCATGGGGGCAGGAGGGGTCAGCGGCGCACCGGTCAGGGCACGAGCCACTGAGGTTGTGCGTTACTTGGCAACCAAAAGCGAGGGACGCTTTACGATCATCGGCGTCGGCGGCATCGACAGCGTGGATGCGGCACGTGAAAAGCTCAACGCAGGTGCCAGCCTAGTTCAGGTGTATTCTGGGATGATTTACGAAGGCCCGGGCTTGCCAGCGCGGATCGTGGCTGGCCTCTGAGCCTTACCCCATCAATTCGCGCCACGTCGGCGCAGCGTGATTCAGACGCACCCCTTTCTCCGTGTGCTTGACGGTGCAGGCTGCGTTCTCCGCGTCGTGCTCCAAAAACAGCACCCATTCTTCGTTGGCCGCGGTTTCGAGAAACAGCTTTTTCTCTTCCAACGTCAGCAGCGGGCGCGTGTCGTAGCCCATGACGTAAGCCAAGGGGATGTGCCCCGTGCTTGGAAGCAAGTCCGCCATGAATGCGAGTGTGCGGCCCTCGGGGGTGTGAATCAAGGGAATCATTTGACTCTCCGTGTGTCCGTCAGCAAAGAAGATGTCCCAGCCCTGCAACCCCATGACGTTCCGTGCAATGCGCCCTGTTCGTTCAATCATTTCAAGCTGGCCGGACTCGCGCAGTGGAAGCAGGTTTTCCGCCAAAAAGGATGCCTTCTCCCGCGGGTTGGGTTCGGTTGCCCAACCCCAATGCGCCTCGTTGGACCAGTACGTCGCGTTGGGAAACGCGGGCACGAGCATGCCGTCTGGTCGGCGTTCCACGGCGCCTCCAACGTGGTCGAAATGCAGGTGGGTGAGGAACACGTCGGTGATGTCCTCACGCGAGAATCCAGCTGACTTCAAGCTCGAATCGAGGGAATGCTCGCCGTGAAGGTGGTAGTGGCTGAAGAACTTCTCCGATTGCTTGTTTCCGATGCCGCAGTCGACGAGCACCAACCGGTCGCCCATCTCCACGAGCAGCGAGCGCATTGCCCAGGTGCAGAGGTTGAGTTCGTCGGGGGGATTGGTTGGGGCCCAGAGCTGCTTGGGAACCACCCCAAACATCGCGCCCCCGTCCAGCTTGAAATTCCCGGTGTGAATGGTGTGCAATCGCATGCGACCAAGGTAGCCACGGCTCCGCCCAGTTCAGTACCTTTGGGCTTTGATTCCAGCACATGCTTGACGCCATTTCTCCCGTTGACGGTCGGTACCGTCGGCACACTGCTTCTCTTTCACCTTGGATGTCCGAACTCGGCCTCATCCACCACCGCGTAGAGGTGGAGGTCGAGTACTTCTTGGCCCTCGTAGCCATGCCGCTGCCGCAGTTGGCGGATTTCCCCGCGGACAAAGTGGAGGCGTTCCGTGAGGTCTACCGCAACTTCTCCACCGAAGACGCGCAATGGATCAAAGACAAGGAGGGCGTCACGAACCACGACGTCAAGGCCGTGGAGTACTTCGTCAAGGAAGCCATGGAAACGCTGGGGGTAGGGGCCTGGAAAGAGTTTGTCCACTTTGGCCTCACT
>Ga0255781_10000189_pt1 | contig 47553 bp, 64 predicted proteins | sample 101ome_21_FD_179979 | JGI IMG/M metagenome (GOLD analysis project Ga0255781, IMG submission 179979) | Coastal salt marsh microbial communities from the Groves Creek Marsh, Skidaway Island, Georgia - 101413BT metaG (version 2) | ecosystem: Environmental > Aquatic > Marine > Intertidal zone >... | reverse complement strand
AGTTGCTCCGGCAACTGCAACAGATCCACCGCACTTCAGCTCCGCTCTCTGCAAAGCGGTACTACTCTGGTACGAACCGATCAGCCACGCCAACGCTCCAACGGGGGAAGAGATCGAGCGTTTGCTCGCTTGGATCCCAAAGAACGACTGGTACGCGATCCCTCCCATCTTTTCGGACGATGAGTGACGCAATCAATCCAGGCCACTACCAGAGTGGTGATATTGAATGCATTGATGCCATCAAAGCGCAGATGACACAAGATGAATTTCTCGGTTATTTGCGCGGCAACAACATAAAGTACCTCTGGCGTTATCGCCAAAAAGGAGGCGCACAAGATCTTCGTAAAGCCGAATGGTATTTACGTCGTCTCATCTCAGAATTTGAACTTGACCCCTACAGCGACCCACTTGCATAAAAATGACTGACCACCCATTGACTGATGAGATTTGTAGACATCTTGCAGACACTGAAGATCGTCCATTCACTTCTATTGAGATGGATAACATGCGTGCCGCTGCTGACTGGCAGTTGGAGCAGGTGATTGAGTGGTTACGCGACACACATGAAGAACACATTGGTCTTCTTGCCGTTATTAAAGACCTTCGAGAAGCAATGCGCCCCACCACCACACAGAAGGACAATTGATGTCAACTCATCCACTCGACTACATCAAAATGAAGACTGCTCCTGCATATATGCAGGCCGAGGTCGAGGACTACAACCTCAAAAAAGCGGAAGAGTTCGAGCGTTACGGCTCTATTGCAAACTCTGTTGATGCCGCTATGGCTTGGGAAGAAACGGTATGGAATGCACGCACCGCTGCAGACTGGGTTTGCGACGAAGGCGGTTGGTACGCTCCAGATGGAACCCACGAGTCCGATTGGAACGGCGAGTTCCCCGAAGAAAAGCACGCCTAAGGTCAATGCCCGACACCGTTAAGCTTGCTTTCTTTGCAGGCTTTTGTGTCGGGCTCATCGCTTCGGTGCTTATCTGAACAACCACGTTTTTATGCCTGACTACAAGGTTCTTTTTGGCGTTGAGCATCTCGACGAGTTAGCTTCGTCTACTTGCATCGCGTTCGATACAGAGACGCTCCAGCTGCAGCCGGAAGCGGGCAAGCTGCGCTTGATCCAGTTGGGTTGCAGCGACGCTAAAACAATTATTGTCATCGACTGCTTTGATCTGGACGAAGCCGATTGGGATGAGGTGTCCAGTTTCTTTCATACAGATAGACGCTGGTTAGCTCATAATGCTGTTTTTGACCTTGGCTGGTTACAGGAACACGGAATACGCCCTAAGGGGCAGTTGTTTTGCACGATGTTGGCCAGCAAATTGTTATCCAATGGGTTGCCCAATGTAAAACACACTCTTGCAAGCGTAGTCTCAAGGTATTTACGGGTTGATTTAAGCAAAGAACAGCAGAAATCCGATTGGGGCGCTCCAGTTCTCAGCGAGGAGCAACTTGTCTATGCCGCCAAGGATGTCGAGGTGCTTCTGCGCTTGGATGTGAAGTTACAGCAGATGCTGGCAAAGACCGGCTTGACTAAGGCGTCAACCTTAGAGTGCAGGGCGCTTCCAGCTATGGCCCAGATGTGGCGTACTGGATTGCCCTGGAACCTTTCTGCCCTTAAACAGCTACGCGATGACTACCAGTTCACTATTGATGCTCTCAGTAAAGAGTTTGTACGCGACTTGGACGCAGCGCTTCCTGAAGGAGAAAAACTCCCCAGAGAAGTACCAAACCCTAAAAGACTTTCGTACCTTCGAGGACGTCTCACCGAAATGGGCCACGACGATGATGTCCGCGAGCAATGGTATGCGGAAATTGAAGAAATCGAAAGAGCGGAGACAATCAACCTCCGGCCAAAAGCTTCTGGTTCTGTTCGCCTTGGCACCAAGCAGGAGGCAGGCTTTAACATGAATAGCCCCAAACAACTGTTGCAAAAGTTCACAGTGTTGTTGGGGACACCACCGATTGACGGCAAGACTGGCAAACCCAGCGCTTCCAAGGGGGCGCTCCAGGAGTATGCTGCCGACCACCATGTCATTCAGACGTACCTTTCCTGGAAGAAGGCGGAAAAGCGCCGCCAGATGGTTGAATCAATCCTCGAAAAAGCAGACGAAAATGGTTTTGTTCGTGCCAGCTATTTGCAGCTTGGGGCAGCGTCAGGTCGCATGTCCTGCGTTGAACCCAACAACCAGCAGATTCCCCGTGATACGGAGTTTCGTCAATGCGTTGAAGCTCCTGATGGTTATCTGCTTGTTGATGCGGATTTTAGTCAGATGGAATTACGACTCGCTGCGGCAGTGGGTCAGGATGAGAAGATGATCAAGGCGTTCCAGGACGGGAAAGACCTCCATGCTGTGACTGCCGAAGCGATTGGGTGCTCCAGGCAAATTGCGAAATCTGCAAACTTCGGCTTGCTATACGGGTCTGGAGCCAACGGGTTGCGCAACTACGCCGGGGGGTCTGGTATCACCATGACTCTTGAAGAAGCCGCTCAAATCAGAGATCAATGGTTGGACACGTACCAGGGGGTAAAGGCGTGGCAGCAAAAAAATGCTGACTGTGCGCGTAAGACAGAGGGAGATCCGTTCGCGCATATCCGCATCCCTGGCTCGGAGATGCGGCGGTTTCTACCTAGTAACATGAACAAACCGACCGTGCGCTGTAATACACCTATTCAAGGCGCTGGCGCGGCGATTCTGAAGTGCGCTTTGGGGAATTTGTGGCCCTCGATCGAGGCTGCTGGTGAGTCGGAGGTGAGGATCGCAGCGTGCGTACACGATGAAATTTTGCTTCTGGTCAAGAAGGAGAGGGCACAACGTTGGGCTGAGCAGCTAAAACGTGTAATGGAATCCGCTGAGGCCAAGTGGTTGGGTGAAGTACCCCCACTTGCTGAGCCCTCAGTCGGAGTACGTTGGTCTGAAATTCACTGATGTCTAAAGGCAAGTACGCCAAAATCACTGGCGAGCAAAACGGGAACACCCGGTTGACTGCAGACACCGTTAGAGAAATTCGTGACCTACACGCCCAGGGGGCGTCCGCTGCAGCTTTAAGCAAGGCTTACGGCTTGTCCACATGCGCTATGCGCGAACTGCTTGACTACCGCTCTTGGAGGAATGTTGTCTAATGGTTAGTGTTTATCGCACCAATCAGGGGTGGACATATCACGTTCCTGCAAAAACAGGTTACTACAATAGTCTTGTAGAGGTGATGGATGCTGCCTATGCAGCCGAAAACAGGCAGGCAGATCATCATGACTTACTTGAACTACGAGATCGCCCGTGCCACAACTGCAGATTTGCAGCGGGCGGCTGAATTTCTGGAGCGTGCCAGGGAGGTTAGGCGCGGTTGCAAACAGCAGCGTGCAAAATCGCGACACAACCAAAAAAGCGGTTGGCGTAAACACGTAGATGATTCAGTGAATTGGTAACGTACCGCTAGAATAGTACAAAGTTCTTGTGTGCTACATGGCGATTCGCCACGGGAATAAGACATACCTCCAGATTCTTTTGGACCCCAACCGTGCAGAGTTGCTGAAAGAAGTGGCTGAGTGGAAAGATATGCGCCCCACGGCTTTAGTGCGTGAAACCGTCTACAAGATGCTGGAGCAGCAGGTGCCACCTGATGTCTACACGGAAGCGTGTCTCAAAGATCAAGCTGAATGGCAAGCCTCTGTAAGGAGACGTGTCGAAGGTCGGCTTAAATCCCGAAGAAAATCCAAAGACTCAGGGGGGTCTGCTGACATCTGAGTTAATGGATGATAATTTAACGCCGTAGTCAAAAACACTCATGACGCGGTACGCACTTTCCATCACACGGCCAGAAGTCGATCCGCTTTATCTCGCTGCTTCTTATGAGCAGACAGGCAGCGGTATTCGCGTTACAGACAAACGCGAGGATGCCTGTTCTTACGTGACTATTGAGCAGGCAGCTGCCGTAGCACGTGCGCTACGCCACACGTTTGATGCAACACCCAACGTCATCGAAGTGGAGTATTGATCGGTGAACGGGTTTAGCCAATACATCAAAGACATTCTCAGGTATCCACTTCTAACCAAACAACAGGAAATTCTTCTGTCTCGCCAGGTTAGGGACTGGATAAACAATGAGAACCCCACACCAAGACAGGTGAAAGTGGGGCAACGTGCCTACCACAAGCTCATCAACTGCAACCTTCGCTTAGTCGTAACCATCGCTAAGAGGTACGCGCCTCATGCAAGGCGAACTGAGATGTTTGACATTGTGCAAGAGGGCAACATGGGTCTTGCCCATGGGATCAAAAAGTTTGATCCAGAGCGGGGCTACGCCTTGTCCACTTACGTTTACTGGTGGATTCGGCAATCGATCACTCGCTACCTCAGCTGCAATGATCGGATGATCCGTCTTCCGTCCCACGCGGTAGAGATGATGTCCAAGCTTCGAGCTTGGAAACCTAAGTTCTACGCGATCCACGGTAGATATCCAAACCTCGAAGAGTCCGCAGAACACTGCAAGACGACTCCTGAGAGGCTGAGAGATTACCTGGAGCGATCGGAAGATGCCATGAGCCTGGATCGGGTTCTCAACAACACTGACGGAGACGTCACGTTGATGGATGGGATCACCGACGGCGAGCATCCGATGGACAAGCTCGATATGTTGCTCACCGCCGATGAGGTGTTTCATCTACTCGACCGGATAGATGAAGTCGATCGTCAGATCGTTACAAGAGTCTTCGGTCTTGACGGCAGAGAGCCTGAAACATACATGGATGTTTCCAAGTCGCTAGGGATATGCAGAGAGCGGACCAGGCAAAGGTGCCAGAGAGCACTTAGCAGGATGCGCGTTATGGCTAATTCAAACCCATTGATGTAGCCATGATGAAGTGTCCTGAATGTGGGTCTCTAGTCAGCAGCGTGGTTCAGACTCAAACAGCCCGAGAGGGTGGTCAAGTCGTAAGGCGAAGAGTCTGCAACGCTTGCTCACACCGCTGGTATTCGATCCAGCCGCCTGAAGAGTTTGTGTCTAAGTACCAGCTTGTCTGGAAGAGAACCAAAGGCAAATCCGGGTATCTAAAGGAGGTCAAAGACCATGAGCAAGGTTGAATTGGTATGGGCAACGCCCGATGCCGAAAAACTCGTTGTCAAGATGGCTCGCGTGAGCAATCCGGCTAACGAAGATAACTGGGATACCGGTCCAAACCTCATCCGTTATCTGATGAAGCACAAGCACTGGTCGCCATTTGAAATGGTGAATATGTGCGTGAAGATTGAAACAGAACGTGACATTGCGGCCCAGATTCTTAGGCACCGCTCTTTCTCGTTCCAGGAATTTTCAACCCGTTACAGCAGAACACAACCCGCAGAGATGCCGACTTTCCGTAGGCAGGATACAAAAAATCGTCAAAACAGCTTTGATGACATCCACCCCACGCACCAACAGGATTTGCAGATTGCAGCGGGAAGGGTGATCAGTGATGCTTTCTTGCTGTATGAGTCAATGCTGGAGCGTGGCGTGGCAAAAGAAACTGCGCGGCGAGTTCTGCCGCTCTGCACTCCGACGACAATGTACGTGCAGGGCACGGTTCGCAGCTGGATGCACTACATCCAGCTACGGACTCTCGAAGACACCCAACTTGAGCATCGAGTCATTGCAGAGCAATGCCGAAAAGTTTTCGCTAGTTGCTTCCCAGAGACAGCAAACGCCGCTTTTGCGCAGGAGAAGCTATGAATAGGGTTCCTTTCCTTAACTGGCTGGAGCGTTGGGCGTTATCTATCCTCGTTCGCAGCCCCAATGTGGGCATGGTTGCTGTCAAACAAATGGACGGACCATTGCTGTTCTTGGCTAACTCGCCTTTTGATGATGTCCCCATAGGAGGGTCTAATCCGATGGCGGATCAATTAGAACGGATATACCGCAGTTCTTCCAGCGATGGAACGTACCAGGGGCCGGATTGAACATTTAGAGAACGGTATTTATAGGATTTGTACGCCTGGAGGTGGTATGTGCGTTGACTGCACAAGCCACCGAAGGGCGCAATCAATTAAACGGATCTGGTTTCCCGTTGAGGATTGCTAAGGCTCGTTTGTAGAACATCGAATCTGTCTTGCCTGCTTTTTCCAAGGCTTCTTTCACCTTCTGCCAGTTCAAAAACGTGTGTCTATCCATGAGACTCGTGGGTCTTACCTCGTAACGGTACTACCGATCCAGTTCTCTATTGCTATTTCTCTAGCTTCGCTCCAGTATTCACGACCTCGGAACCATTCGCGCCAGGGGTGGGCGGATTTGTGTGAGTTGCAGTTCAAGCAACATGCCACGATGTTGGACTCGTGGGTCGCTCCACCTTTCACTTTTGGATGGACGTGATCGAGTGTTGCGTTCTTGCCTAAAGGTTCAGCGCAGTAGGCGCAGCAGTAATCCCAAGCGGTCAAGACTTTTTCACGGAAGCGCACCTTTGCTGCTTTCCGTGTGACGAGCATGGTCTCGTCAATTTGGTGGTCCACTACCACCTCGCGTCAAGCAATACCAAAAGGTTTGACTTGCGGCTATTAAAACTGTATCCGCTTTTACCTTTACTTTTTATTTGGGATCAACTAGGATAGCCCACCCCGTTCCAGGGCCGTCGCACTCCCAGCGGCGTAACCAATTACTGCGACTGTAGTACACAAACTTACCGCTTTCTTGTGTATTTGACGTGTAGCCACCGTTCAGCATGTCGGCCTTACCGTTCGGATCGTGGAATACAAATGCCTCCGGTGTGTAACCCACGCAGCAGCTCCAGTGGCCTCCACCTCTGGGATCACCTATTGGTCCTTTGTGAAGCCAACCAACAGCAACAGGGCGTCCCGCATCGATCTCTTTCTGTAGTACGTTGGCTCTTCCGTTAGTAATGAAGCGCGGCTTTAAGCCGCATTTACTAAGGGCATCGAGTTGTGCTCCAACTGATGTGGTGTCGCCAAACTCTTTGCGAATAGTGTTATAGGCGTCGTCACCACTAACTTGATTGTAAAACTTTGCAATCATTGCACAGCTACTTGAGAAGCATTCTCGATAGCCGGTGCCGGATGTGTTGTCCAGCTGGTACTCGTATGGGACGTCGAGGATCTTTTCGCTTGCTCCGGTCGTTTCGTTTTCGTTCATCAGGCGGATAAGTTTTTCCGCGTACTCTGGGTCGGTGGCATAACCTTCGCGTACCAGGGCACGGGCACAGTCTTCTCTGTTGGGGGCGTTATTCACACCCCAGTAGGTCTTGTAGTTCTTATACCAGTGATTGATTAGGTACTGAACGCAGGCTGTGAGACTTGGGAAGTCGATGAAGCTATCTGTGATTTGAATCCAAGTGCCGTCAATATATTCAGAGGTGGAAGTCTGAGTTCCGTCTCCCTTCAGGCCGAAAAAATTATTTTTACCTGAGGTATGGCGGCCCCAGCTTGACTCCAAGGCCCACTGGGCCGCAACACATTCTGGAAATACAGCTCCCTCTTTCAGAGCAATAGCTTTCACACCGTTCCAGCTGTTCTCGCCTTTCGGATCCACCGCAGACTTCCATGTGGTGTACCAGGGTTGGTCGCGGTCAAAGGCGTCTGGGTTGGCTTTGAGAACTACCTGTTCTAGCTCGATCAGCGCAGCATTCTGGTGCGGTAGCGCTTGGTAGTAACGGAACAGATCACTCAGGCGGATCGGTTTTTGCGTCATCGCTCCAGGGGGAATGGATGCTCATCTTCCACCCGTCTTGTTTGTAAACAGGCGAAGGTGTTTCATCGGGTTGGGTAGCGTGCCAGATTTCGGCAGCTGTATTCAGACGGTGCTTCAAGGTTGCGTGGAATTTGCGCTTTGCAATAGCGCGTTCCACGGCAGACCATGCGGACCTGGTGCTGAACCTGAAAATCCAGTTTCCGTCTGGTGGGGTCAGTCCTTTTTTTCGGGCTTGACGCTGCGCAGCATTGTGAAAATCAGCTGCAAAAGACTGTTGTCGCGCAGCTTGCTCATGCCGATCAGTTCAGATGCAGCGGCAACAACAACCCAAAACGCGGCGCTATGCAGAACGTCGTTGATGCTCATGACAATAATCCTTGTGCTTTTACCCTAGCCGTTCTCTAGCGCTCGGATTCTCTCTGCATGATTATTTAATCGCCCGTAGATCTCTTTGTTGTGGTCACGCATGTCAGTGTGTAGTTCATCCAGCTTTAGACCAATCTGCTCTACCGCAACTGAAAGTCTGATTACAGCTTCACGCGCCTCAGTGTTGCGCTTGGTCATGCTCTGGAACGAAAAACCCGCTATCGTCACTGACGCGCCAACGACTGCCGCTGCTATCTCGATCACCGGCAGTCAAAAACTCTGTTTTCAGTTTACTAAGCTTGGCTTTGCTTAAAAAATGATCACAACTCTCCTTCTCTTACCGAACTTTAACCGGAACGTACCGACCTCAACGGAGAGTGTGTATTGCTTCTGTATTGTTGCTGCGTTGCCTGTAACTAAAAAGGTTCCGACATTGGCAGCAAGTTCCGGCGCTGCCGCCTCGAAGCTTACGTCATTCCCCGTAAGTGCAAAGGTGCCTGTTTCTGCTGAGAGGTTTCGGGTTGCGCTAAATGCAGCGTCGTTGCCCGTAAGTGCGAACGTCCCAAGTTCAGGAACAATCAGCGACTGCTTCCGTAAGAGGTCCGGTTGACCGGTGATACTGAAGCTGCCAACTTCTGTTGCTAAGTTCCAGGTGCGCGGAAGGGTGGCGTCGTTGCCGGTGAGGTTGAAGCTGCCTGTCTCAGCGGTAAGACTGAACGCACCGAGAGGTGTATAGGTCAGCGTTACGTCGTTGCCTGTAAGTGCATACGACTGGACATCACCGCTCAGGATGCTGTCAACCTGAAGCGTTGCGTCAATCCCGGTAACAGCGAACGTTCCAGGGTCGGCTGCAAGTTTGCTTGCAACCTTGAGGTTTGCGGTTTGACCTGCAAAAGTAAAGCTGCCTACGTCGGCGCTTAGGCTCTTATTAGAAAGCAAACCGGCATCGTTGCCGGTAAGAGCAAATGCACCTGTCTCTGCAGACAGAGCCTTAGTGCTAAGGAAACTGACATCATTGCCAGTAAGTGCGAACGCTCCAGCGGTTGCTTCTAGCTTCTCTGTTTCGCGGAGAGTTGCGTCATTGCCAGTCAGCGTGAAGCTGCCGACAACAGGGTCGATCTCGTATGCACCTAGCAGCGTTAAAGCTACAGCCTTTCCAGTCAGTGCAAAGCTTCCTAGCTCTGCAGTGAGATTCCAGGTGCGAACAAAGGCAACGTCTTGGCCTGTTTCGGTGAACGTTCCAGTGCCACCGCTGAGAAAATAGCTTTCGGTCAGTACGGGACTGCCACCCGTTAATGCAAAACTTCCCGCATCTAATGGGATTACAAAGGTGCGACTGAAAGCTGCGTCGTTGCCGGTTAGCGCGAATGACCCAACATCAGCAGCAAGAACGTAAGCCTTGGTGATTGTTGTCGCTTGGCCGGTCAGTATGAAACTGCCTGCTTCTGCCGCTAAAACTTCTGTTTCACTCAGCGTGGCGTCGTTGCCCGTTAGCGTGAACGCACCAGGGTCAGCTGCTAAGGCACGTGATTGTGCAAAAGTTGCATCGTTGCCCGTCAGGCTGAACGATCCAGTTGCAGCATCTAGGTTGGTAGCAACATGCAACCCCGCATCGTTGCCTGTCAGTACATAACTTTGGACATCTGCAACAAGTCGCTTGTCTTCAAGTAGGTTTGCAGCTTGACCTGTAAGAACAAACGAACCGGGATCGGCATTAAGACTTAACCCAAGGGAAAAGTTTGTGTCATTGCCAGTTAGGCTGAATGACGCAACATCTGCTGTAAGGTTCTTTGCAATCGCAAAGGTTACGTCATTGCCAGTTAAAGCAAATGCTGCAACATCAGCCGTTAGCTCTGGGTTGGCCGCAACCTCAGAGACTGCTAAATAGATTGCAGCACAGTCATCAACTTGTTGCTGGTTAAAACCAACAGGGCGGCTGCCCGTGCCTCCGGTAGTCTCCCGAACAAACGCAACGCCGCTACTGCCAAAGTCAATATCGTGCAGAAGCGTGCTGTTTGGACCCGCGCCAGGTGGGTTAGGGCGGCCTGTGTAAGCACCTGCAAAACGGAGAGCGTCAGTGCCAGATATGTTTACTTCTGGAAGATCCTGGTTGTTGTTTCGGGGTTGGGATGCACTGATGTATGTATTAAACCCAGCAGATGCAGTGACGCTGGCGGCCACCGCATACATCACTGTTGCATTATTGGTGCGGCTAACAGTGATTGTTTGATTGCCTGTAGGCGCCCCACCCCCTAATAGGAAATACGTGTCACATCGACCCGGTTCCCCAGAGATGTCGGTTGCGACCGCACTGGCCTTCGTTAAAGTAGACGTTCCATAGGTGACACCCGTTACGCGCTGGGTTGAATCACCTGCATTAAAGACAAAAACAAGCACACCCGCAGGCGTGCCTGACTCTGTATGCGTCCAACTAAACGACGCTTCGTTGGATGAGCCTGTTGACCCGGTATGTGACTCCGACGAGGAGGAAAAGCCGACAGCCATTGGTTTTCCTCCTCAATCGCGAGAATTAGGCCAGGGTCAGGATGCCAGAAGCGTCGAAGGTGATCGTAAATGTCTCGCCGTTTAGCAAGTCAACCGCAGATCCATAGTCGTAATACCCAATCAGCTCATCAGATGTCGCAGTGTCGTTGTAGAGCACCACGTAACGGAAGGTGGGCACCGTACCAGATGCAGTCAGCACCAAGTCAGCCGCATCGAGCGTGTAAGTGCCGCTAGTTTGTGCAGACGTAACTGAAGTCAGTACACGGCTTGACAGAGCGGTGTATGAAATTTCAGTGATGTTGGCAAGCACCGTGTTGCCAGCAACAGGCGCAGTGTTGGTCAACGCAATGGTCAACGTGTCTGCGCCGAGGTTATGAGTGCCCTCAGCAAGGGCTTCAACGAATGAGTTGAACTTGTTGAAGGTAGCCACAGGAAATCAGGGTCCAGCTTTTACTGTCAATGTTAGCGCTAGAACGCGACACTAACGTTGAACTCATTGACTGTGCCGGATACAGCTGTGATCTCCAGCCATACCCAGCTATTGATAGGAATTGGTTGGTTTTGCACTGTTGCCGCTGCACCTGTTGTGGTGTTGGTCACAGTGTCGGACACGATTGCCAGCGTTCCAGCAGTGGAACGATCAGTTGCATACCTGATTTCGTAGGTCACGCTACCGCCTGAAACAATGGCCGAGACCTCACGCAGCGTGGTGCTGCGGACGGTTTTGAACAAAGTAAAGCTGTCACCGACCTGTGGCTCACCAATGGTTGCGCTACGCGCAGCATCTGGTCTGTTCTCCCACCGCTGTAGATCATCTACCCATACGAGCTTGTCGCCGTCTATTTCATTTTCAAACTGAACGTCATGCAGCTGATAGAGTTCTACTCCGGTTGTGGCGCGGACAAAAATCTCACCGTTGACTGCATCACTTTTCACGCAAACGGCACACGGAATGCGTAGGTTTGGTGCGCCAAGCAGGTTTTGCTCTAAGACAAGATCACCAGGATTGACAGTGCAAGCCCAAAGCACTGACTCTGCTGGGTAAATCGAAGTATCAATGCCGCGAATGTATCCTTGTGTGCAGCACAGCCCAAACTCGTTCTCAGCAATATCTTCAGCCAAAATGCCGAAAAATACATAACTAGGGTATGTGCCATCAGCAACAAGAACTTGAACTTCAAGCCGCAAAGTTGTGGGGTCCACACCACCAAACATTGCAACCTGGCCTTTAATCATCCCGCCAGGCTGAATACACTTCACATAAACGTGGGTGTCTTGACCAATAACAGCAACAACGTCTGCATCTCGTTGAGCTGCAAGCCCTCTATCAACATTGCTCCAGCCCAGTTCACCTACTTGGCTAAAAGAAGTAGCGATTGCAGGGTCAAAAATGGCGCCTGCAAGGGTTGGTTCACTTGTCCATGACGTGTCATAAGTTGCTGCTGAATCCTTGACCAGCAGTTGCCCTGTCGTTCCACCGGTTGCAACGCCTGCACCGTTTTGGCCAGCGGTTTTAACTGTGACGACTGCAATGTCACCGCTTTCGTCAACCGTGACAGTGTTTCTAGTCGTAGTGATGTTGACGTTGGTCATGCCGTATAGCCCTCAGAGACATAGATAATGCCCTCTAGGTAATACTCTTTGAGCCCTGACGGGTTTTCTAAAAGAACGTCGTAGTACAGTTCGGCAGGAAATGTTGCTGTCTGCGCGTCTGTCAAACCGATATTTACTACGCCCCCAACCCGGTTGGTATAGGTGATCTGAAAATCCGCTGATTTAGTAGTGCGGGCTTTGTCCCAAGCCTGAGCGGTGACTGTCCAATCGGTTAAATCAATCGCTGCACCATTGCTGTCAGTAAACGACAGCTGCACGTCATAATCCGCCCGACGCTGCAGAACTACGTTATACGTCCCAGGTCTGACGGCCATTGTCAAATCCTCCTATGGGTTATTCTATCCGTTGGAACGCTAGACAAAATAGTCCTGGATGTCCCCGTAGATCAGCTGTATATCACCTGTAGTCACGAACTGCAGGACAGCGGATACGGGCTGTTCCACGCTGAAGCTGATAGCCGAGCTTGTTATGTGGGCGTTGACAAGGTAAAAAAGCTCCCTGTCAGTCTCGCTTTGCACGTCGCCGGTGGATGAACCCACCCCTCGGGTGACAATGACGAGAGCCAGCTTTACCGGCTGAGTGTCGCCAGTGCCAATGACAAAATCCGCGCAATATCGAGCTTGCTCTAGTACAGAACCCGCTGGATCGAAACTCCAAAAGCAGGTTACAGACCCCGATCCACTGATTTCACCAGGAACAACGGAGCGGAAGTCTTCGCCCAAACTCAAAACACTTTCACTTTCCCTAGAGGTAGAAAGGCTGAATGAACTTACTTCTGCTAGCTTTTTCTCCTGTTCAGCAATAAGCTCTACCTCTAAGGTGAACGCCGTCGTTGTTTCCAGGTCTACATAGTTATCGCCGCCTCTCATGGCTGAAGCCCAGTCGTCATATAGCCGCCACCCGCTTACGGGGTCAACATGGATGTAGTAATCCACCGCACCCGTAGGATCACCGGGAAGAAAGGTGATTGCGAGATTGTTTTCTTCCTTAAAGCGTATAAAATCGCCCGTTGAAAACACTGTTGGGCCGATGTCCAGAAGCAGTTTGTCGTTGACAGAATCAACCTTTAGGGACGTTATTGCTTCGCTGTACTTAACGCCTGTTGGCCGCTGCAGATAAACAAGGCCGGTATCACCTAAATAAACGCTCATCAGGATGCCCCAGATACAGTGCTCAGGAAGCCGTCTACGACAAAGCTTAGGCTTAACACTGTGACCCCACCAGCACTGTTGCTGACTGCAGCAGACGTTATCAGTGCATCAAAAGAAAACGACTTTCCTGCATCGATGACCAGCTCCATAGCGAACTTGGTGTTAGTCGAGATTTGGCTTGCCGTCAGTGTTGATGTAAGTAGACCAGCCGCTTCAAGGGTCTTTGTGTTGTAGTAATCGTTTATGTAGTAATAGGCTGTGCAGCTACCGGAAAATGAGTTCTTGCCAAACCTGTATTTTGGTGCAGCGTCATTCAGTGTGGTGGTTTCTAACGCTTCTGCGGTCGCGTTAAGCGCCCAATCTCGTATCTTGAGAACTTCCGTTCCAGCCAGCTTTAGTGCTCCTGTTCGACCTGTGGCGTAAGCGGTCATGGGATCACCTGCAGGAGTTCAACACTTACAGTCTGGACGTTAGGTTGAGTGTAGGTAACAGACGGCGGCCTGTTGTATCGCCAAAGGTTGCTGGGTTCAGTGATGCTTGTGTTTGGCTGTGTAAGAATGCCTCCTAACGTTTCGGACGCCAAACCAAAGGGGTTAAAACTGCCCCGCTGACCGGAGTAATGGTCAATGATCAGGTTGGCATCTGCGTCTTCTAGGTTTTCAAAAGTAAGGGTCAACACGTCGTTTCTGCGGCGACTGCCCAGAATGATCCTCGTCTCTTTGCCACCGATGCTGTTAAAGGCGTTTTGAGCAACCTCACCAGGTGCCCATTGCCTGCTGCTGGGATACAGCGAAGGAAAATCTTCGCCGCCTGAAACGGCATTTGAACTTCTGGTGTCAACCAAAAATTCGCCAAAACTAAGTTTTTCAATAACGCCTGGGTAAATGATTACTCTGCTAGCTGAAATGTCAATCGGGAAATACTCCATGGTCGCAATAAGCTCAGTGCTTGTGCGCCCAGCAGTGTTGAATTTTGTTTGACAATCAAATGTAACTAGCGTTGCGGTTGTATCTAGATATAGGTCGTCTGGTGCGGACAGCGAAATGCCGTTGCCCGTAAGGGTGAACGTCCCAGATATAGAGGCGATGTAAGCAGGTTTCAGCGTTACCGTCAGCCCGGTAACGGCAAACTCTGCGAGACCTGCAATAAGAAGAGCACTAGCCATGACTTATCAGGAAAAATCGGGTTGGGATGTGCCCATGTAGAACGCTATGCCTCCGTTCACGTCAACTTCTGTGGACATAATTGCCCAATACTGAGTGCCGTTGATACGGTAAACGCGAATATCATCAATGCCCGCAAGGGTGTCTATGGTGGCGTTTCTCCAAGCTTGGCCGGTAGTCGTTGTGCGGACAGACTCTTCAGCCGAAAAAATCCGTACATCTGCCCTGTCTACATAACCGATTATTTGTGGGTCATCATTGACTCTGAGGGGGAATCCTCTCAAGAGAAGTTTTGAGTCTGGGAAATAATTCTCGCTTGGAACAAGGGCATACAATTGTTCTTCTGTTGTGCTAGTGCCATCGTTGTAGGGTAAGTTAAGTATCCTGTGTGATGTTGTTTGTGATCCATGCAAAAACATTTGCGTTTCATACCTATCTATGCCTGGGCCTGTTGATACATGTGCCGCAGGCTCATACACATCAATGTGAGGCTTCTCCCACCACATGTGCAGTCTGGGGCCTTGTGTAACCATAAACATCGCATTATCTTCATCGCTAACCCAAAGTTTTACAGGAGAAGTCGCATAAATTGGATCCGTGTAAACGTATTGTGTAAGCGTGCCAGAGTTGGTGGTGTCTGTTGCCAAGTCGCCCGGCACGGTCGTGTAGGTAGCGTCTTCGTATATGCTTAGGTTGATCGTGGTCGTTCCAGTCCATTGGACCCACATGTAATTGGTGTAGTCGGAGCCGTCAGAGATCCGAGTGAATGGGTATTGGCACGTAAACTTGTTAGAAGTAATTTCAGATGTGACGAAGCCTCGCGCTGGCAGGAAGGTCTTAAAAATGTAGTACAGGGCGTCGTTGAACGACTGCTGCATGGAGGCAGCGTCAGTGATGTCGATTGGCAAAGACGTATCTAACGTAAAAGCCATGTCGGCTCAGCTTGGCGATTGCTTGTATCACCTTAGCGGGCTAGGGGCGTTCAAGGCAATTCAGGTCCACAGTTGAATGCAGGCGTCCAAGTCTTTTTTAGGTTTTGCATCCAGCCTAGAAGCCACCAGTCGCCTTCGTTATCCTGCAGCCTGTAGTAAAGAGATCTTATTCCTAAGCTGTCAGTCCCGTCCATGTTTACGATGGGAAAATTGTAAGAAAGAAAGCCAGGCGTCCCAGGTCCACTATTTACATAGGCGTCATCGTTGTTTCGCCAAAGCGCATAGTTGGGGTTGTGGAAGCTAGCAACTACATTGCGTTGAGAGCCGAAAGCGCTGACTAGAGAAGTGGTCGCTATCGTATCGTTGAAAAAAGCCGCATTTGTAGTTTCAAATCCGTCAAGCGGCACTGCATATGCTATTTCTCGTCGGCTGGCTGCTGTGTTTTCACAGCCATGACAGCCAAAATAGGTATACGAAGTATCTCTGTACTGAAATCCCAGTGAAGTCGTATAGCGTATGTTCGGGTCTTTAAGGTCTTCTCTGTATAAATCATGGATCATAACTCTGGGTTTTATCTGCCACATGGCAAGACGGCCATTGCAAAGGATGAACCAATCACTCTTTCTTGATTGATCTTGATATACCTTAATAGGCAAATACTGCGTACTTTCTTCATACGCTCGAAAATTGCCTGCGACTGCAATGCGATACTGCCCTAAAGTAAAGGTGCTCGCGTAGCTGCTATCTAGGTAGTGGTTTGTCCCCTGCATCATCCAAAAGCGTTCATTGTTGTCAAACGAAAATCCGCACCATGTGTGCATAATGTGGTCTGCGTAGCCTTCTGCGTTAGTTACAGGAAAAGACACACCTTTTCCATAAAGTGTGTTGCCGTTTAATTGAGGTGGTGTGCCTATATCCGTAATCGTGTACCCGATAGAAGGCCAAAATGTTTCCGTTAGATATTCATATAGAAGGGTAAGATGGTCTATATGCCTAGAGCTAGGAGTCCTGAAATAATCCTGCACAGGAAAAGGAATTTCTTTAATGAGCTTGAATGTCATGGTGCTGGCGGCAATTCTGCTGAACACTTAAAGGCAAGTTTCGACTTCATTTGCCCCGGCCCCCCACTAGATGGGCCAGACTGTATGTATGGCGACCCAAAAACCAACCACCATTCGGTATTGTTTACCAAGACTCGATATAAACGGCTGTTGATGTCGTGCATATAGTCTGCACTCCCATAGTCTGGTGCCGGTGCGTCACTTGTAGTTGCAAGCCTTTCGCTTGCTTGCATGTCGTATTGAGCTACATCGTTCCAGGGGTAAGACACAATTGAACTAGCACCCCAAGCGTCAAGTTTTGCTCTTATAGGGCTATGCAGCATCGCGTTGGTTGTTTTGTAGACATCCCCGAAAATCGGAAACGCTAAAAATCGCCCACCAAATTGGCCATTAGGAGACTCTGAAGGCGCGTTAAAGTTTTTAAAGCCGTATTTGCTAGTCAGCATAGGCGTTATGTGCGTACTGTTTCTGTGATCAGATCCACCCGCTTCCCAGTCGGGGTATCTGTAGTCTTTCCAAATCTTGACGGTTGGTTTTATCCAACATAGATACACAACGCCGCCCTGAGTTAGCAGGAAATTAGTGGGTTCTTGGTCGCTTGTCCATAGCCTGATTGGCAGCCAACCCGTGCTAAGTCGGTGCGCGTCTTGAGCAGGTCCGGTTATTTCGGGGTCTAAGGTGGTGCCTTGGTCGCCTGGAACTACATTGAATTTGGAGTCTTCTCTGTAGTAAGTTTGAACACTGCCAGTTGATGCGGATGGCGTCCAGACAAACCATGCGTAATTAGGGTAGTCTTTGCCGTCTTTGACGTTAGTAGAGTAGTGGATCCATCTCCTGCTTCGTGTCCCATTATTAGATATGACATGCCCTAGCGTTGGCAGCCATATGTCAAAAAGTTCAGTAAAGACTTGATCCCATACGTCCGCCATATCCGCAAGGATGCAACTCGTCGGCGGATCCCAGGTTTTGACGTTGGCCCAGGTCATGGGGAGACCACCTCATCTGCAACTTTAGCGGACATCACGGTGGCAACTCAGTTCCGCAGTTAAAGGCAATAGCAGTGGAATCTACTTTGTGGTCTTGGAATGTACGAATCCACCATTCGCCTTGGTTGTCTTGCATACGCAGATAAGGATCCATTGACGTAAGGTTGTTGGCTGTAAACGAACTTCTGGTAAGTATGGTATTACCGCGCAGAACATCTGAATAGTTTGGAGTAAAAAGTCTGAAGTTAGGGTTATGCAAAGAAACTATCTTGTGCTGATAGGATAGTGAGCTAAGGTCATGGGTAATCACAACGTCTTTATACAGAGCGGCATTATCGTTATTCCACCCTTTGTATGGTGTCAACGTGTTTAAGGAGCTTGAGCCGCCACCAATGGTACTGCCGGTACGGACAAGGCCACCAAAGGTTGCGTTGAAGTTCATGTGTCCGAAACCCAGCCAGGTGTCAAGTCTGGTATTTGCTGGCTCAGCCGCAGGGTTTATCTCGTCATAAATAACGACTCTTGGTTTGATATGCCAAAGCACAATGCGGCCAAACATGGTGACGAACCAGTCAGAAGGTCTGTCTGTATCTTGAAAAATGTTTGCCGGAGTTTGTAGCCACGTATAATACTCTTTAGCTATCGATGCGGTATTATTTGAAATTTGTGTATAGACCCAAGCTGACGCATAAACGGCATAATTCTCGGTTGTTGATATATTCCGATACTGCTCTAGTTGAAACGTGGCATTACCAACGCCGTTGTATCTTTGAAAGCCCGCTATTGTGTGCATAGTGTGATCCGCATATCCAGCTGCGTTTGTGACTGGAAAATCTACGGGCCTCATCCTTACGTTTATTGCGAACACATTGAGGACATCGGTTATTAGCTCACCAACTTGATACCCTAAAGAAGGCCAAAAATAGTCGTAAAGATAGTCGTAAACTTCTGCGATATGAGCTTCCATAGCGTCCTTATCGATCCCATTGCCCGCCGACGCGAAAGGAACATCGCAAGCTACTTGATGGACAATCTTGAAAGGCATCTTCCTAAGGTGCTGGTGGTCGCTCTTCTGAACACTTAAAGGCTAGGGAAGGTCTACCAAATGTGTTTTGCAAGTGAGAGAAAGGCGCATAAACCAGCCACCAATACTTGTTTTCAAGCAATACCCTGAAAAACAGTGGGTCATCCATGATTTGATCGCTGCGTGAGTTACTTGTCCAAGAATCGACACGATAAGCGCTTCCCCAATTCAAAAAGCCAGCATCGTCTGTGTTTAGGCTTATACGGTTCGGCGCATTAGCCGATCCACCTGTAACGGGACTGATCATGACAGCATTATCGCTAACCATCTTGGTTCCGATTGTGCTATTGCCATACAAAGAAAACAGCCCAGTGTTCTGATCTACGCCTCGGTCTGGAGCATTAGCCATGTACCAGTTTTCAGCAGTTAAAGGCATGTGAAGCGTACGGTTTGTTTGCTCACCCGGTGCTGTAGCTGGATAGCTTTTATCTGTCCAAATCCAAGCCACAGAGTCAAACCAGCAAAGTTGTATCTTGCCTCTCCATGTAAGTAAAAAACTACGTGGCTTTTGGTCGCTTAGCCACAACCGCAAGGGCATAGAATCTACGTTTGGGTAATTGGCAGCTGATGGCGCAGTGTTGACGCGCACATCCGATTGACTGTACGGCGGTCCACCAGGATATTCGTCATAACTCCAGTCTCTGTAGACAAACAGCTTGCCGGAATTGTTGTATCCAGGTCCATTATCTGGGAACCAACGGACAAAAAGATTGTTAGGCGCGGGACTTAAGTCTTTGACATCAGTGTTGTAGGCAATCCAGCCGTATTCAACGACAGTTTGGCCATAAGTAGCTTGGTATTCGCGCCTAATAAAGGTGGTTTCGTGCCCAAGGGAAGGCAGCCACTCTTCAAAAAGCTCTACCCAGATTGCATCCCACTCTGAAGGGTAGGTGCCCCTAGTGTTGGAAAACTCCCAAGTTTTAACGTTAGTCCATGTCATGGGTTCTGGTACTGGTAGCGAACAATTACAACGCCAGGCATACCTACACGACCCAGCAGACCGCTTGTTCCCCCAGCATCCTCCGGATTCTTGGCACTAGCCCACGAGCACCCAGCACCATAGTTTGTTGGAGGCGCACCACGAACAAATTCGGTAATCCATCCCCCTCCGCCAACAGAAACACGCCTGGCAAACCCGGCAGAGCCAGCGCCAGTGCCGCCGATACCTTGAACAACGCTGGAACCGTCTACATACCTGCCTCTACATGCACCAGCACCACCAGACCCGTAGACATAAGACGTACCAGAAATGCTGCTCGTTACGCCTTCGCCTCCATTGCCTCCTGTGTAGTGGTTGGGCGGTTGCGTACCGTTTTGACCAGAAGCGCCGCCGCCGCCGCCTCCAGATATTAAATCTGTGCTGCCGCCATATCCACCACTAGCGCCGTCACCGCCTTGCGAACCTGTTCCTGGCGGTTGATAAAAGCTATAGAAAGGGATATTTGGATAAGTGCCGCCTCCACAGCCCCCATTCATGCCGTTGCCATTCTGCCAAGTCGGGTTGAAAAGGTTTGGAATCATGCTATGTCCACCGGCTATTGCAGTTAAACCAAACGCAGAACTATTGCCTGCCTCAAAATTGGTGGCATACTCCCTGCCAATGCCCACCTGGATAGTTTGCGCTCCAAGTGGGGGTATTAAATTTCCCGTAAGAACACCACCACCACCAGCGCCGCCACCAGCATAAGCGTCTTGTAAGAAAAGGGGCGTGGGACCACCACCAGCGCAGATCAGATATTCAAGGTCATATGTTACGCCACCACTACGCAAAACAAACAGTGTTCCGTTTTCTGTAAACGTATGGATTTTGAAGTCTCCGTCATACGTCACTGTTCCGCCGACTGCCTCAACAAACGGATACCAAGCAAGTTGTACCTGTGCCTCTTGCGGTGAATCTTCTGCGGTCACGGATGAGGCAACTGCGGTATAAATGCCCTCGTCTTCTGCTCCCCCAGTCGTCCAAGTCAAAACGTTACTGGTTTCTGTCGCGACAGGTGCATTCGTTCCAGTTGGACCTTGCCACGACCATGTAACATCCTCAACATTGCCAGAATATGCAGCCGTGAGGGTCATCGTTTCCCCGTTTGCATAATCGTTTTTGCTTGCTGTAATCGTTACGTTGCCGATGCCTAAGATCAGGTCAATTACTGCTGTTTGCGGTGTGTCAGTCGCAATGGCGCTGCTTACAGAAACACCGTACTCGCCAAGATCTTGCGGGAAGCTAAAAATCCACTGGAGGATTCTTGTATCAACCCCAGTAGGCGCAGACGAACCAGCGGGGATCGTCCAAGCGTAGGATTTATCACCCGGGTCATATTGTGTCCCCACTGTCAGCGTTACAAACTCGCCATCCCTAGGAGCAGGGTTGCTCGGTGTGATCGAGGCGTTGCCAATTAGAGGAATGACGGGCGCGATGAAATTACCCGTTAGCTGATCAACAAGACGACTGCGTAGATCACTGGGTGAAATTACAGGGTGGTGCTCAAGCTCTAGGTTGCACGTTCCGTATTGGCTAAAACTAATGGCCTTGACTAAGTAATACTCTGTATAAGAATCCTGGCCTCCGTCAGAGTCTTCAAGCGTTAGCTGAACCTTGACAAAGCTGCCGAGCGATACGTTGGTGATCTTGTCTGTTGAGCAAGACAGAGTTGCGCTGTGAGAAGTCCAACGACGTAGCGCGACGATGTACTTTCCAATTAAATCTGCGTGCTCTTCGCTGGTACAAAACTCGGTTAAGTCATACCTTTCAAACGGCCCGCCAAGTGCTTCGCCGGGGTAACGCACTTCTACGGTTTTAATCTCAGGCGCAGCGATGCCCGTTTCGTTTCTGTAACTCATCACCGCGCAAAACGGCACGGTCTCGCTTGCGTCTCTGTAGCGAATCTCGAATGAACCTTCAAGAATGTCTGAGTTGGTAAAAGTGGTAGCGGGGATAAGCTCGTTCTGATTGAAAAGCCCAGCTGAAGTCACCGGCAGCCTGGGTATCAGGCCCCATTTGCCGTCTTCTTGGGTGATGAAAAGCAGAAAGTAAAAACTCCCGTTTTCTAAGAAGTCTCTTAGATTCTGTGGCTGGGAAATAATCCCGTCGTAATAAAGATCGTAGTTTTCAAGAAACGTCCCAGCGGCACCAAGACCTGTTGCATCAATCAGCTCTGACGGCACCTGGGCTGTCTCTTGCAGCAGGTAGTTCATCAAATCTGAAAAAAGGTTGCTTGCGTTATTGCCTGCACCCGTAAGCAGCTCTACCTCAACGCCGTAATTAGTAAAGACGTGAGCTTGGCTGTACGAACCTGAACTTTGCTCTGAAACAGCCTGGGTGAAAGTAAAATCAAGGCAAGAAATCTCGGCAAACGTCCCGTTGGCATCGCCCACCGTTTCAGGCAACGAGTCAACCAAGCTCTGCGTGGTTACAGTCTTTGCCGGGGTGAAAACGCAAGCTGTGTTGTAGTAGAGCGTTCCACTGCCCTGGATAATGTCGCCGTAGAAGATAGTCAGAGTTGGGCTGTCTAACTGGCCTGATGACAGGACAAGCCAATACCTCTTGGTTATGTTTCCGCCTGCTTCAATAAAGCTAAATTTGGCGGCGCGTGGGCTGATAAAAACGCCTCCCTTACCGTCAGCTCTGCGCTTGCAAAAAACGACAGGGATAGATTCTCCCACTGCGAGGGGAGTCACCCCACCGCCCGTTGGTTGATTTAGATCAGCAGCACGTTGAGCTTTGCCCAGCTCGTTGTAGACCGTTTGCTGGAAAACGGCCTGTGGCCTTGGCTGTACCTGCCGTGAAGATGGTGGCTCGTTGTAAAGGGTCATACCTTACACGGGTCTCCAATTAAAGAGGTTGTGGCAAGTAGTGGGGGCATCTGTGCGCCTACTGGTGAAAGCACACTCCCTAACTCTAGGGTTAATCTTGGTGGCCCCAACGTTCCAGACATAGCCTGCCCCTGGTACGTGGCTATCAAAGATCGTGCGGAATTGATGCTTGACCCAGTTAGGGGGTCAAAAGTGTAGAGCTGCACTTCTACCAGCAGGCTATACAGAGCGATGATTTCGACTTTAGTTCTGTAGAACTGGGTGTAAGGAAACTCAACCGTGAGTGAGCCTTGGTCCCCCGTTGTTGAAGTTACGATCTCTGAGGTTTGAAAGGGGGCGTAGTCATACCCGTCTACGTTGGTGTCTACCTCGTAGTTCTGAAATCTGTAGATGTTCTGGATGCCGCTGTAGGCGCGGAAGAACATTGCATTTGCGATGCCCATCAGATTCCTAACCTTGAGCGAGTGGACGGTGATCGACGAATCGTAGTTAGCAGGGATGCGGACATCTCCTTCATGCCGCGTTCAAAGTCAGCACGAGAAATGTAGTCCTGCCCCCCAACTTGCATGACCGGACCGGTCTTGATACTGATGCTAGGTGAAGTGCTGCCGTCAGGAATGACCGCATCGCCACGCTTGCCCGAAGCATAACGGACCAGGGCCTCTTTCATCTGGTCTTCGCGAATAACGTATTCAGGGCCTGCCTCGCCAATAAGTGCAGGAGTCGGGCTTGAGACATATCCCCCGGTAGCAAATGGTGTAAGAGCACTCTCTTCTTTCGATGCGTTGAATGCGTCGATCACCCCTCCTGACTTTGCAATGTTTTCGGCATAACTCTCCAGGCGCCTGGCAAATGCGTCCATCCCCAAAGACAATGCCTCTACAGACTGCTGCTGTACCCGCTGCGCTTCAGCAAGCACTCGGCTCTTTTCTGAGAGTTCATTAAACGGTTTTTCAGCTTCGCGTAAAACCCCGAAAAGCTCCTCAGGACTTCTAAAAGTTCTGCCCCCTCTGACTTGTTCCTGAATTTCAGGAGAGAAATTAAACGTAGCTCGTCTTGTTTCAATACGACCTATTGATCGCTCAGCCTGTGCCAAGCTTGCGGCGTATGAGGCAGCAGATCCAGCGGCGCTTTGCTGTGATGAGGCGAGTCTTCCGGCAGCCGCTGCTGTTCTTTCCGTCCCAGAAGCTGCTGTGTCGATTAGCTCCGCTTCAGCTATTTTACGCTCTAGTTGCTGTTTAGCGATCTTTGTTAGAACCTTTGCCTCCTCTTCGGCAAAGGAAAGCCTTAAGCTAGCTTCTTCTGTCTGCAGTTCTTGAAGAACAAGCGCCTCTGTAAGCTTTTTAACGACTTCTACGTTCGCTGCGTTTTCTTTGATTTTCTGCCTAATAGATTTTTCAATAGCTTGCTGAAGACGTAATTCTATACCCGCTCTTTGAACGACAACTTTGATTTTCCTAAGTTCTTCTTCAAACTCAAGTTTTGCTAACTCTATCATTAGTTTTTTCTGTTTAACGGTATTCCCGTCTGCTTCGGCTTTTTCAATGGCGAGTTGTAAGACGCCTTTTTCAAACTGGAACTGCTGAGAAGCCAGATTTGATCTGAGTTCTAAGGTAAGAGTTTCTCTGCTAGCCGCAGCCTGAATTGCCTGTGCCCGCTTTTCGTACTCTTGTGTTACAATTCTTGCTTGCTCCGCCTGTAAAGTTTCAAATTTAGTTATCTCAATTTGCCTCTTGTTTAATTCATTCTGTGCGATAAGAGTTTTACGCTTTGCGTCGTTTATTCGCTTGCTCTGTTCACTGGCGCGTTCCAGCTCCTTAGTATTCCTCTTCTGTGCGTCTAGCTGCGCTTTTATAGTGTTAGTAGTTTCTTCGTTGACTCCCTGCTCGTCTAGATACTTTTGAATCTTTGCTTCAGCCTCTCTGGATTGGGCTACCTGGACTTGTAGTATTTTATCCTGCGTCTCTAGTTCATTAAGCTGCCCAGCTAACCGTTTGTCTGCACGCTCGGTCTCGATCTGCGCTTCCCTGTTGATTAACTCAGTGACTTGCTGCAGCTGATCTTTGTAGTCTTTTATGTATTGAGCTTTTTTAAGTTGCTGTTGTACGCTTAGGAGTTCGTCTTGCCTGCCGATATCTTCAAGGGCTACCAACTCATTTTTTACTTTCAGTTGTGTACTTAATTCTGCTGTCTGGCGCTTTGTCGCTTCTAAGGCTTGTTTGCCGAAAGCAACAGCCGTGGCTCGAAGTTGTTTAAGTTTTGCTTCTTTTTTGAGTAAACCGTCTTTGATAATTAGCTGTGTTTCTTCGTTATTCTTTAGCGCCTTAGCACTGTTCAAGGCGGCTCCACGAAGACCATTCATGAAGGCGTACTTTTTATTGATTTCTCTTTGAGCCTCATCAGTATTCTTTTTAATTTCTGCCATCTCAATTTCATAATCAAGATTGGCGTTCAGGATCTGGCCGCTAGCGGTATCTGCTGCTGTTTTTTGTGCGCTTAGGCTAAGAGTTTTCGCCTGCAGCTTGTTTTCTAAACCGGCCACCCTAACACGTTCTTCTGCTGCGGCAATTTGTTTGCGTTGTTCGTCTGTTATCTGGAAAGTTATATCCGCAATAAAGTCTAATGCAGTTTGGACTCCGGGAATCATCCTTGTAATCTTTGCAATACCTCCAGCAATAAGGTTTACGGTAATGTTAATTAAGTACATCCCGTCTAGAATTAACCCTAGACCAGTGAGCAATGGCCCCGCAAGAACTGCGGCTGTAGCTGCAAAAGAAGTGGAAAATCTTTCCCAAGCCGAACCTAAATAATTAGCCTGCCCCGCCGCTTGTTCTAGGTCTTCAGGGAAAAAGCCTGACTGAATCGTGGCTTGTTTTGACACCTCTGCAAAAGCTTCCTGATACTTTCCAGCAGCAATAAGTTCATTAACTATAGTCTGTAGCTCAGCACTTACTTGGAGGCTACTTGCAGCTAAAGCATCCATATTCAAACTGGATAGTGCTGCCTGAAGATTTTTGGTCTTAGTTATGTTGTCTTCAAATAGCCCACCGGCAGCTGATAGTGCGATTTGGAGCCCCAGACCGGCGGGGCCTCCTGCAGCAGCTGCTGCACCTAAACCACCTAAACTACCAAGCGCTCCGGTGCCGATGATTGAACCCAACGCACCACCGGCGACTTGACCAGCGCCGCCACCAAAAAGCAGAGGGAAGCCTGCGCCTAGACCAAGTTGCGTAAACGTGTTGGCAAAGCCGCTTAAAGGAGGGCGCTTGGCGGGCTGTGGTCCTACTGGCGACTTGTATTGTGTGCCGCCAAGACTCCCTGGAACGCGACCTTCAGCACGAGTGCCTGGCAAAAACTCGCCTGGCCGCAAGCGGAGGGCTTCTAGTAATTGAGCACCGTTAGCAAAATCCGCCCCACGTTGTATGGCTGTCTGTTGCAACCGTTGAGCAAGCTGATCGGTGCTGGGAAGCGCTTGCTGTAATTGCTGAGCAACTGCCTGAGGCGGTAAAGGGCTCTGCGGGATGTTTTGTACTGCACGGAGTGCGTAGAGGGCGTCGTCAAGTGTGCGGCGACCGCCTAAAAACTCGGTTTCAGAGCGGTTAAAGTTTAATCGTGGCCTGGCCCCACCTGACATAGAAGGCAGACCTTCTAGCGAAGTTACGGTGCCGGGTAGCAGGCGCCCTGAAGCTTGCTGTAATTGGGTGAAGTAATCGGGAACTACATTGGGGGAAAGCCTAGATACGTTCGGAAGACTTGGCGGAAGTTGAGGCAGGTTTCTAGAAATTGCGGGACCACGAACTTCAAGGGCGGCTAAGGCGAGGCGTGCTCGAAGTTGACGTTCAGCAGCTTCTGCCTGCAACTCTGCGATTCGCAGATTTTTCTGCTTTGCTGTTGTAAGACCGAGTTCGGTGTCTAAGGATTTTGCCAGCCGCTCGAACCTCTCTTTTTCAGCTGCCGCAATATCAAGTTGAAGCTCGCCAATTTCTTTGTAAAATCTTACTTGGGATTCCACAAGTTTGCGTAACCTCCCCTCGGTTACACCAAGTTGACGGTAAATATCTAGTCTTTTAATAAGTTCCGTATTTATCGACATATAGCGTGCTTTGCTCTTGTCTACTCTATTTTCTTCCCTAATAATCTCTAGCAAACGTCCGGCTGCGGTAGCCGCCGCATTTAACAAACCTAAGTTTTCTTTATTACCGCTGACAATTCGTTGGAGATCTGCCAGTTCTTTTTCCTGGGCTTTGTTCCTTGTGCCCCCGGCGCGGTTTATCTGTTTTACCCTGCGTTCGAATAAAGTAGCAGCAGAGTTAAGTTTTATTTGCTTTTGCAGGATGTTTTGATCGATTTTTAACTGAATGTTTTTCTGTTTTGCTGACTTTTTGAAGACTTCTAGCGCTTCAGCTGCTTTTTTGGAGTATTGCTCTGCTGTAGTGTTAGTCCTTCTTGCTATAGCGTCAAGCTTCTTATTGCTATCTAATATGCCGTTTAGTTGCTTTTCAAACTTCGCTAACGTGGCTAGAGCATTCTTAGCCTTAAGAATCAGATTTATCTGCGCGTTATAGCTGACCACGCTGAGAAACCGAAAGACCTAATACAGTCTATCGACCTCGCCTGGCTTTTTCGTAAGCCTCTTTTTCCCGCTCGTTCTGGATGTGGAAAAAGGCGTTCCAGCCCAGAATTTCCTCCTGGGTCATTGTTGTGCGGACTTGAGACAGGCTCATGCCCAGTTCTTTAGCAATGTGGAACTGCAGCATGAGCCAGTTGTCTTGTTTAAGCTCCGCAATCAGTCTTTTGGGTCCATTGCCTCTTCATCCTCGTTGTCGTTGGTCAGTACCGCCAGCATGAGAGCTTGGATGTCAGCATCTTTGACTTCGTTCTTCATAATGTCTACCTCGCCGGGAGAAAAGAGGCTGGCCCCGTTCTCGTCTTTGGCCTTGGTCAGCAAAAGCTGCATGGCGAAAGCGGTTGCATCATCTGACTTTGCACGCTTTTGAGCGCGTTCACGCTCGGCCATGGTCAGAGGGCTGACCCACATTTCAAAAATGCTGCCGTCAGAAAGCTTTGCCTCCCGCTTTTCAGGCTGGAGATTTGCGGCCTTACGGAGACGGTCAATAGCGCGAATCGGACCAGGCATGAAAGTAATACTCTGTTCTCATAATGTAGCGACTAACAGTAAAAAAGCCCCGGTTTTGCCGGGGCTTGGTGTCCGTACCTTTAGATAGATCAGGCGCTTTGGCTGAGATCGAAGGTGGGTGTGCCGGAGGGACGGAAGTTGATGCTCACCGATTGAGCGTCATCGGGGTTGATGGTCAGACTTGCAGAAGTCAGAATGGCCTCAAACTCGATTGAACGGCTCTTAGTGTCGTCCAAGGAGCCACTGGTGAAAACGCGGTCAGTGTAAAGCTTGAAGCTTGCACCAACTTGCTGACGCTGCAGCACGTCTTCGATCATCCGGTTGCTCAACGAAGCATCTTCGTCGGTGGTGTAAACCGTGCATGAACCGGTGCCGTCACCGAAGCCAGAAATGTAGGACCGGAAGGGAACGTACTGCCCAGGGGTGTCGCCAAGAGTAGTTACATCGATCTCAGCACGGTTGATCTCGAAAGACCACTCACGCACTTGAGCTACGTTGACGAATGCGTCATACTCCACCTGGAACTTGTTAGCACCGCTAACAGTACCCGTGTCGGTGAGAGTAACGGTAGACCCGCCCTCAGTTGCCGAAACTTGGAGAACACCGGTTGAAGCGGTGTAACCGATGACGTAGTAGGTCGTTCCAGCGGTTAGACCTGCAGGAAGGGTTCCAGTGCCACTACCACCTGTAGTGGTGTTTACAACGCTGAAGTTCACCGGATCACCAACCTTAAAGTTCAGGTAGGTAGGGACGGTGATTTCGTCACCAACGGTGTCTACGTCGGCGCTGACAAAAGTTGCCAGCGTTCCGGCGGGTTTGTAGTAGAGGGCACCCGAAGTGCCGGACAGAACAGTGGATGCCATAGGGCGTACCAAGAAATAAGGATCTCTGCGGGCACTGCCCGGCTTCTTACAGGTTAGCGGTTAATTATGCAAGATCTGTAGCTACATAACCGGTGTCAATTCGGCCCACAAAGTGGGGGGATTGCTCAGTTGATGAAAAAGTCGGGCCGTTTATTTGTCCGATACTAAAGAACACCCCTGAGTCTGTTTTTGCGGTGTCTTGGATTTTCGTCAGCGTTGTGACGGCTGTGTTTAGTAGTTCTTGGTTACGGGCAGGGCCGCGTCCTTTCTCAGTAAAAACACGGATGACGACCGCGCCACGAGCGTTATCTAAACTTGTGGTGAGTGTAGGGTCGGTTGTTGCGCTAAAAGTAACGTTCACACGGACGTACTCTGTCGTGGTGTTGGGCGGTACAGCTGTGATGTTGTCGAAGTAAACAGGTACTTCGGGTACAAGGTTGTTGAAAGCGGTGAGGATTGGACCCTCAACAGCAGCGCGGATTGCTTGATAGTTCATCGGTTGCTGGGGGCAAAAGCAATATCTACTCCTTTGCCCATTGCTTCTAAAATACCTGCGCTGTCCACGTAGGTAACAAACCAGTCGGCAGGGGCTGTTGCTCTAGAAGTTCCTTCTACAGAGGTGTTAATGTCTGCACGACCTGCACCGGTGCGCTTTCCTTCGAGTACGACTGAGCCCAGGGGATCCCCAATGGATTCAAACTTACCCTCCCTTAAGTCCATGGCTTGCATTGCATGGGGCGCTGTGTTGCCAATAACTATTTTTACGTCTCTGTTGACCGATGCGTAGGTGTCCGGGATATTTGGCATGTTTTTAATTAGATACGGGTAGCCGGACTCGGAACCAAAGCCAACACCCGGTGCGTAAGTGACCCAGCTGTTCAAAAAGTCCCCGCCCCAGTTAGGGCCAGCTTCCGCTAAATCATTAAGGATGGTCTTTGCCGAATTTCGGGCCGCTTTAACGATGTCCCTTCGAGCTTGACGACTTAAATCCCCAGGCTTGTACATCTTTGCCATTACTGCGGCCTCACGATGAGTTGGTGGAAAAGTGGGTTGTTGCCTCGGTAACTGCGAACGCTGATGATCTTCGCCTCACGAGTTACACCCGCCTGCGGGTAACGGATTCGGTCGGCTTCGGTAGGGAAGTACGTTCCAAGCTCCTCATTGCCGATCAGAATGGATAGGTCAGTGGTTTGGTACAGACCTTCTTGCTCTCGTGAGGAGACGTTACTAATCACAGCCCTGACGGTGACTTCGACGTCGGCACCATTAACGGCTCCGGTGGTTGGGTCGTAGTTACGTGGGGTACTGGTTTTGACGTAAGTGATGTTGCTGCCCCAGTCGGCCATTAAGCGTCCGGGGATCTGTTCGAAGGTATCGTCAATTCTCGACATCTCAGTTCCTCAGCAGCTTCACGTTGTAATTCGTCGCTCCACCGGTGCAGTATGCGCCGATGTAGCCCTGCAACCAGGGATACTCGTCAAAAATGTTGTTGGTGACGCCTGGGGTTTGAGTCTTGGTGTTGTACTTGACCTTTAGGTCGCCAAGCTCAACCTCGTCATAAAGGCCAGTTGTGCCGGTGCTGCCAGTTACAGCATCGGTGTTATTGGCTAAAGCACGTGCTAGCTCGAAGGTTCCGATCTTGATTTCATCGGGGATGAAAGTGCAGGCAAGTTCTACCGTGTCAACGGTGAAGTCTTTGCGCGGCCATTTCAGTGCTTGGGTCTCGGTGCAACGCTTACCGTAGTACTTGAGAACGTCGAGGAAACGTGTGGCGCTAATAATTGCGCGATTCTTCTGGTCGTCTGTTTTATCGTCCCAGGTGCTGCTTTCTGGGGTGGTTTCAAAGTAGGTGTTTGCTTCAGCTAGCGTCACGTAGCTGTTTGAGTTGGCGCCTTGCAAAGTGGCGTCGATTACAGCAGCCACAACAGTCAGTACAATCTTTTGTTCAGTCTAGCCCTACGTTGTTTTGTCGGTTTTGGCAATAGTTGGGCGTGGTAAACCGCTCCACCGGTCATTTCGACCTCTACTTGGGCCTCTTGTGCGCTCTCTGCTGGGACGTCGATAAACGATTTTGTACTATCCTTAAGGGTGAACAATCGGACCATTCTCATGGCTGAGGACAGCAAAGATCTTTTGATCGACATCCTAGATGAGCCCAAAGAAGAGGTTGTTGAAGAGAAAAAGACTCGCAAGCCTCGTAAGAAACCCGAGCCTCGGAAACTCTCTGATGTGGCGGAAGAAGTGCGGAATCTTCGTAATGAAGGCATCCCTGTGCCTGAAATTGCTGATCGACTTGATATGTCGTACCAGGTTGTGAACCAGCTGGTGCTGAGGTCATACAAAATAGTGTCCAACACCGTCGAGGTGTTTGAAAGGCAAGAGCGGATGCGGCTCGGACTCTGAGGCAATAAAAAAGCCCCCTTGCGGGGGCTCTGACACCTGCGTCTCCGTATCAAGCGTACACAGAAGTGTCGAACGGAGTGTTCACCAGAAGACGGACCACGGGGATCATCTTGGTGGTGCTGTAGGCAAGTGCCCAGCTGGCGGTGTCGGCCAGGTTGCCGGTGGTTGCGGCGTTGGTGGGGTTGTCGCCAGCGACGTTCCACTTGGTGCCGTTGATGTGGTAGCCGTAGTGGTAGTCAACGGCGATCACGTCCTGCATGGACAGGATGTTGCGGTCGGCGGCGAGGCGCAGATCCTGTTGGATGCCCTCGGACACAACACCCGACTTGAACATGTAGATCGGGTACTTAACGATGTGAGTCGCAGTACCGCCAGCCAGAGAGGACAGCTGATCGTCGATCACAACACGCAGGCCAGCGAAGGTGCCAACCTCGACTTGACCAACGCCGATGCCGCCAGCGCCCCAGGTCACAGCGCCGGAAGCGGCGAGTGCAGAGGTGCTGAAGGTCAGCATTCCGATCTGTTGCAGGTAGTAAGCAACAGAGGAGTGCATCGCAATGGTGTCGATCTCCTCGCCACGCTCACCCAGCAGGTTCTTGGCCTGCATCAGGTTGCCAACAGTCAGATAGTTGGCTTCGGTAGCGGAAGTCGTACCAGTGGCGTCGTACTGGTTGGGGCCGAGGATGCCAGCGCCGGCGATGCCACCGAACAGGCCGAGAAGTTGGGCCTTCAGGGTGGCGGTCTTCAGCTTGTTGATGGCTGCAGACAGCTGGTTGCGGACGTGAGCCAGGGGGTCAGCGCCGGAGCCAAGCTTGCTGAGGTCGTCAGCGGCATAGCTGAAGCCACGGTGCAGCAGAGTCATGATCTGCTCGTCTGCCGAGGTGCCCTGAGGGGTCAGGTAACCAGCCCCGGAGGTTCCCCAGGCGCTGCCTGAAGTGATCTGCTCCTCGGTGGGAGAGATGGGGTCGTGGAAAGGCACACGCACACGAGTACCACCCGCACGAGCATCGAGAGCGGCGTTGCGCTGCACGATGCCACCTTGGATCCACTTTGATTGCTCAAAGATGCCTTCGGCGGTGTACTGCAGGAACTCGGGGCGAGTTACCAGGTCCGACAGGAATGTTCCGCCGGAGTAGTTTTCGGAAATAGCGGCCATGAGAGGCTCCTAAAGGGTTAGCGGGGCGCCCCACTGGGGCTATTTTCCGGCCTCAGCTTTCAGTAATCGGGCTTTGTCGGGATCCTTCGAGAGAAGAATCATTTGCTCGGTTACGTTCCAGCTGTCTTTCAACCACGGGTTGCTTTGGCCTGGGAGGGAGGTGGAACGGGCACTGCCTGCTACACCCATGCCGGAGCGGTTGGTAGGAGCGAAGTGATGCTCGTAACCGCTGCCGGGATTGCGGAGATTGGTGACGTATTCACCAACCGGAACCTCGACGCCGCCAACAACAGCCACAGGCTGACCATCTTTGGAGTGGAGATTCTCTTCAATAAGACGATACAACTGATCGGGCGCTAATGCACCGTTTTGCGAAAGTTGCGCGACCATTGAAGCCTTCATCTGTTGCTTGGAATAGTTCTGCTTCAGATCACCGATTTCGGTGTCTTTTGCAGCTAATTCCTGCTTCAAACTGGCGACAGTTCCCTGCACCTCTTCCCAGAGGGTTTTGTAGTCGCCGGATTCCGCCAATTTGGCGGTCTTCATCTCTTCCTGGGCTGCTTGGAGTTGCGTGAGTTGCGTTTGGAGCGATTCACGGTTTTCCTTGTCCTTGCGGCGTTCCGCAATTAGCTCAGCGTTTTTTGCCTTCAGTGCTTCAATCTGAGCGGCAAAATCAGCACTTTCAACCACAGGTTTGGGTGCTTCAGCTTCCACAGGAGGCTGCACTTGTTGCTCTTCAGACACGCTTATGTATCATAATGATCTTTACTATTCTAGCTCAGTATCGGCGGGTTGTTCTGGTGGGAGTTGGGCGCGTTGGGGCTCTGGAGCGCGTTGGCGGGACTCGCGTGCCAGCTCTTCGTCGATGTCAAGGTTGTCAGGAACGATCTCACCGCGACGCAGGATGTCGAGGAGGAGTTCGTCGCTCAGCTTGCCCTTCTCGCTTAGGTTGGCGAGTACCGCAACATCCTGACCAATTAGACGGTAGTAGTCGAAGTCACGATCCACGGTGACGGTGGGCGGTTCGATGCCTACATACTCGGAGGCGAATTGGAAGGCGCGGTTCAAAGCGCTTTCTAATTCTTGGCTGACAATCGAGAGGATACTGTTGGCTTGGGCTTGGTCGATGCGCTTGGCATCGGCAGACTCGGCTACAAACTTCTGGCCCAGCAACTTGGTGATGCCCAAAGATGACATCTGGCTCTCCAGAGATTGGAGTTCGTTCATCTGGGCGTCGAAGCTGGTGGCGTCCGCTTGCACGTAATACGCCTTGTTGCCCGGTTGCATCGAAATGGCGTAGTTCACGCCCATTGACGTGTTGCCCGTTGTGTCGTCCCAGCCTTCGAGGACGAGGGTGGGCATCGCGGCGATGTGGAGGGCGTGGATTAGGTCGGCTTGTCGCTGGTAGTGGGTGATGTTTAGGTTGGCAATGTCGAGTAGTGGAGGCTGGGAACGCAACATGCCACGGCGGTTGCTGTAAAGCGGAACAAGAGGGATCTCGTCCAGGCTGTAGCGGCCCTCCTCCTCAAATTCGACTAGCTCCTGGCCTAACGTGTAAAGGTCGTATCTACCGGGGTAGATCACGCGCATTTGCTCGATCTGCTCCTCCCCAAACTCGTTTAACGGACGGCTGGTGTACTCATGGATTCGTACCTGCGTAAGGGGGCTTCCGGGCATAGTGGACTCTTGACGCCAGCCCCATATCTGCGGTGCATCGACATGGATGAAATAAGGGCGACGTCCCAGGGCACGCTCTTCGGCAAGGTTTCGGGCGCCGCTACCGGCGGGATAATCAACAAGGATTGCGCTATGGCCGTAAGTAAGGCTGCTGACCAGAGCACGGCGGGCGTATTCATTTAGATCGGATCCGAGACCGTCAATATTCTCGCTCAGCTCTTTCCAGTAGTCGTCACCGTCGATTTGGATCGGTTTGCGCAGGATCGACCCAGCGGCGGTTTCGATAAGGCGACTTGTATAAGGAGATAAGACGGAACGATCGACGCGGGTTTGGTAGGCGTCGTCGTCTTCGCGTGGCTCCTGCGGGAGGAATGTCTCGCTTAGGTCGCGGATGTAGGACGTGCCACGGGTGACGGCAGCCATGATCTGCCAGTCTTCCATCATCGCGATGACGTCCAGACTGCGGACGAACGGCGATTCGCTAACTACGGCACTCGTAGGTGGGGTACTTCCGCTGTAGACCACAACTAATCCGCGCTTTTAGCACATTGTAGTTGTCACCACTTCTCGCGATTTGCCCAGTAAGCGGCGGATAACTTTCCCTTGGCGATGTTCTTTGCGTGCCGGGCTTTGAATGCCTTGTTGCGTGCGCTGCCGTCAGGGCTGCCCTTCACTCCCTGTTGACCGAAACGGATAAGTTTGACCGTTCCATCGACCTTTGCAAGAACTGCGTGGCTTTTGCTGGGGTGGTTTGGGGTGCGTTTGGGCTTGTTGTAGCCCTCGAATTTTTCGCCGCGATACTCAATCATCGTCATCCTCTACGCTGATCATTACTTCAACGCCGCCAGCTAAACGCACCATAAGACCGGCAAAGTCGTGTGGGTCGGTTGGCGTCATGAAAGCAAAGCTTGCTTCGGTCGTGCGGCTTTCGGCGTCCACTTCGATGTGGGTGCAGAAACCTGGAACGATTCGGGTGCCCATTAGCCGTGATATGCAACGCCGATGTGTGGAATCACGCTAGGCGTTCCAGAGGAAATTGCGCTTATTCTCATGCGGATGCGGTTGACGGGTTTGCCGGTGTAAAAGTAGATGTATTCGCCGTCGGCGTTGATTGTTTTGCTGGTGTCGAGTTCGTACCAGGTGCCATTTCCGGCGTTGAATTTGGTCTCGAAGGAGAGAGTGAAGTTGGCGCCGCCTGTGACGTCTGCGGCGAAGCAAAATTCGCTGCTGTCGGCGTGGACTTCCAGTGTGTCGCCTACTTGGGTGAGGGGGACGTCTTCGTGGTGCTCGACGAGGTTTGTGCCCCGGTCAACGGTAAGTGCCATTATTTCTTACGCTTTTTGGTCGTTTTGGCGGCTTTTTTGAACGCTCCAGCGGTTGGGGCGCCCTTTGAGCCGGGTTTACGCATGGATTCGCCAGATCCGGCCTTGATGCGCTTACGTTTAGCATGGATATTGGCGTATAGGCCGCGTTTCTTCGGCATGGCTCCGTTATGAAGACCGTCTTCTTTAGCTTACTTGTTCTTCTTGGTCTTAGTTCCCTTTACCTTGCGCATGTAACCCTCGCACCGTTTTTGAGCGTTACTCTTACCGCCTTTCTTCTTTACTTGTTTGTCGTAGCGATTTGGCATGTCTACAAGTAGCGGTTAATAGACACGATAGGACGTTTTTCCGATGTTCTCCGGTTTGGCCAGGTTAAAAGTTTGTAGGCACAGGTAGCCGAAGGCGTCAAAGGCGTGGTCAACGCCCAAATTCTTGTTGGGAAGGCCCGTTCCAGGGGCGTAGGTGAGTGTGCGGAAAGCTTTGATGAGTTCTTTGCAGCGGGGGTGTATCTTGCAGCGTCGGGCGCCTGATGCGTCGAGGAGGGCGGTGTTGACGGCGGTGATTTTGTCGCGGATTTTCCAGGGGCTGCGGGGTGTGGAGACGTTGAAGCCTGATTTGCGGAGGATGCTGTGGTCTGTCGCTCCAACGCCAGCGGTTTTACGGGCTCCGCCGGTTGGGTCCGGGCAGGCGACGATGCGGCGTTCCACGCCGTAGCGGTTGATGACTTCTTCGGTGAAGTCCCAGGTGGTGGCGCCGCCGGTCATGATGATCTCGTCGAATACCCAGAGTTCGTCGCCTTTCTTGACGGCGCAGATGCCGCTCATTGGGTCCACGTTGAAGTCAACGCCGAGGAGGAGGGGGAGGATTGGGAGGTCGCGGACTTCCTTGTCGATGTTGGCGTCGTTGAAACTTACGGCGACTAGGCCGGATAGGTTCTCGAAGCTGGCTTCAAATTCTTGGCGGAAGGTGCGGGCGTCTAGTTGGGCGCGGGCGGCTTCGACTTCCTCGGGTGGAACGTTACCGCCTTGGATTGTGGTGTAGCACCACCTCTTCCAGTCGCCTGTAGCGTCCTCAGCGACGTAACACCAGAGGTCGTAGAACCAGCTGGCGGTGCCTTCTGGGGTTGAGATGAACAGTGCCCAGCCTTGTTTGTCCGCAAGGGCAGGACGCAGTACCTCGAACCAGACCTCGGCTTCCATAAATGCCGCTTCGTCGAGCACTACTCCCGAAAGAGAACGGCCTCGGAGAGCTGAAGCGTTCTCTGTGCCCTTTAGTTCGATCGTGGAGTCGTTGACCAGCTCCATGCGGAGTTCGGTTTCGTTCTTATTGCGTACCAGGGAGTTGGGGATGATCTTTTTTAGGGTTTTCCAGGCGATGTCCTTCGCCATGCGGTAGGTGGGGGCGCAGTAGAAGTAGGTCTCGCCGGGGCGTTCCAGGGCTGCTTTGAGGAGTTCGATGCAGGCGAGGTAAGACTTGCCGAAGCGGCGGCCTGCGACTAAAACGCGGAAGCGGTTCTTTGCGCTGAATACTTCGCCCTGGGCGGGGCGGAGGGATAGATCTAGCGTTTTAGACACTTAGTAGGGGTTATCTGTAGTAGTAGCGTATTACTCGCGCTCGATTTTGATGTTGATGTCGGGGATGCTGGTGCCCGTTTCCTCTACTTGGTCGCAGCCAACCATCTTGGCTAGGGAGTCCAAGACTTGGGCGGCGGTTTGCATCTGGCCTCGCTTCATGGCTGCGTTGTAAAGACGGTTACGCATCCCAAAAATGCGGCCCGCCATGGACTCTCGCTCCAGCTTGAAGTCCTCGTTGTTGAGGGCTTGGACTTTCTTCCAGTCGCGCCAGGCGGTGGCGATGCCGATTTGCTCCCGTTCGGCGTGGGTAAACACCAGCTGGCGACAGGTAAGCCCTTCAAGCTGGCGTTTGTATAGGCGTTGGACGCGATTTTCTACTTCAGCGGCGGATTTTTTAGGGCCAAATGCTTTGCGGGGCTTGTCGAGCGTCTCTTCGTCAAGGTAATCTTCGTCACTAATGCCTTGGCCGTATTCGATTTCATACTTTTCCTCTTCTGGCATCGTTCCAGGGCAACCTTTTAGCTGAATACTAACCTTTTTAACGGTTTTTTACACGTTGTGCGTATTTTTTGGTCGGGGCTGTAGCACAAAGCACCGATTTGACCCCCTACCCCCTGCCGTGTAGTAGAGTAGAAAAAATTGACTCATATTTATGTAGGTTCCCAGGGATCCGCCTCCGCCTTATAGCATCTGAACCCTCCCCCTGTCAATGAGAATTGTCTGAGAGTTAGCTGAAACTTTTCTCAGACAAAATTCAGCTGAATTTAAGGTTACCTGGTGCACTGCGCGGCTGTCTTGTATTACACTATGGATACCGAAAGGGAGGGGGGAGACCTCCTCCCTGGCGGGAACCTCGACAATCGAAAAGCGGGCGCGTGCGCGCGCGGGCTGCTGCCGTCAGTAGCTGCGGAAATGTCGGGCCTTCGGGCTGCCGGACGCTGCAGCGAACCTCCGCAATGGCAGTCAGCAATCGTACGTTATCCGCAACCCTTTTGTTTCACCTTACTTCGGAGAATTAGCTTTGATTAAGTCTCAAACTGCAACACGGTTTGACTTCACGAACCCGTGTGAGATCTCACTCTACGGGGGTTCGCTTACCGTCACCGATAGCAACACTAAAGATTCTGTCACAATCGACGGTTTGGATAGGTTGCAACTGTTGCGAGAGATCCGTTGGCTGCTTCGTTTCCGCGCTCAGTCTCACAACGAGACGGCGGCGCAGACCGAACTCACCGCTGACATCGTTCGCGACATCGTGACGGCTGCTAAGGACCTGCTTGAAAAGCTGGAACCCGAGCAAGTGGAGGAAGTGTGATGCGGCACCTAGTGATGACGTATCGCGGCACCGAGCGCGGCTGGATCCCTTGTGGATCTGGCCGACCCAGGCTCAAGGCTGACGCCTTGCGGCTGGCGGCGCTAATGCAACGGATCGACCCTGACCGGTACTTGTACCGGGTCCAGGCGCTCGAACCCGAGCTGCCCAACTTCCTGTAAACCGAGCCCCCGGGGGTCACTCCCCCGGGGGTAACTCCCGGACCCCCTTTTTAACGATGATCTCACCTAAATTGCAGCGAAGAATCGACGCACTGGATGGCTGCCGAGGCCACTGGGTATTGATCCAAAACGGTGAGCCCGAGAGTGATTGTTCCCATCAATGGCACCAGTCACCAGCGGCGCACCTAAACGATTGCCTAGCTAATCATTGGCAGGATATATCGCTTGGATTCGTTCCAGGGTGGATCGGCTATTCCGATTATTCCGACACTGGATTAGTTGGACTGGCTAACTACAGGGTCTTTACTGATCCTTTTAGTACTGACGATCCGCACGATGCCATCCATGAAATTGGCTATGGCTGGAATGGTTGCGCGGTCTGTGTCGATGTGAGATATATCACAGATGACATGATCGAAACGATCCAGCTGCTGGAGTGCTACCCATTGATCTCCGATGATGAGCATTCAGAGCTTGAACGCGAAGTCATCGAGAAAGACTGGGCAGACGAATCCATCCATGACAGGATAATGATGCTTCAAGACATAGGCTTGAGCGTCTTTGCGGCTCGGGATGATTCCGCCCCATGGCGTGAGTCGTTCTACCAGCTGCGTGAATACCTGATCAGCTGCGCCAATGAGTACCCGACGGCTTATGCCTGAGGTTCACGCTCCAGGGGGCTCAACCCCTGGAGCATATATCCCATCGATTCTTTCTGACAATGACCGAAACCATGCACGGTTGGGCTAATTACGAAACGTGGAATGTGGCACTCTGGATTCAAAATGAGTTCGAGTTCTATGCTGTGGCGCTCGGGTGTGGTGATTACCGCGAGTTTCTATCTGCAATCGCAGATAGCGACGTGGGCCTAACTACACCAGATGGCGTTCCATGGTTCTCTGAAGCCGTCAATCACGCCGAAATCAATGCAATGATTGAGGAGTTCTGATGGCAATCACTAACCAGCGTAAACACGAGCTGAGGTGGGAAGCGGTCGACGCCGCTTTCAACCTTATGGAATACTGGGGGGACCTCAGACCAGATGATGACCTCACTGATGAGGAGCGCCGATATATGCGACGTGCCATATCTCGTATGGCCAAGCATGTCGGCGTCACTAACCACTTTCTTATCGTGTAGTTCTGATGATTGAGCAATTCATTGCAACGTATCAGCACCCCTTTAGAAGGTGGGAAGACTGCCTAGCCATGGCAGCTTTCCACCGGGATAAGTTCGTGCATTACTGGGCAATCACCATGAATAACCACTATTCAACAGGGGCTCATATCGACGCAACTGTTGATATGGAGAAGCATGGAAAGATCCTAGGAGAGATAGAGCGTTGGTGTCACTCCAACGTTCCAGCTTTTATGTACGAGCAAGTGTGCGAAGTGATGAACGAGACCCCGCGCTAAGCGGGGCCTTTTTCTTTCGTGCTCAGCAAATAGCTGTGCCCAGGGAGTTGTAGCATTGCTCGATGGGATACTTTGAGCGCTCCAGGTCTTCGCTTGTGTAGACATAAAGCGCACAGCCGCGCGGATCGGTCTGCTGATATATGCGCAGGCCATAGCGTGCAGCTTGCTTGCGTGCAATGTCTAGGTAGTGGTCTTCGCGGTTGAATGTGGGCTGGCCTTTGCAGGTGTAGTCGCCCCAACGGTCCTTCCTGTAGAGGTGAGGTTCGCCGGTCTCGTAGTCCCACTGAATCCGGCCATTGCACTCATCCTCAGCCCACTTGTGCAAGGCTTTCTCACAGGTACGGAGAACGTCCCATGAGTAACGGGTGAGTGAGTGATGCTTTTTGAGATACTCGAAGTTGGTCACGGTGGCTCTTAGGTCGGTTATGAACGGCGGGTGCCGCTTGATCCATTAGACGCGCTCCAGGGGGGTTCTGTCAATCCCCCTCGGCTTGCTTACGTGAGATGCGTTGATTGGCCTCAGCCCTGGCCTGGCTGCAGTAGTTCATGGCTTGCTGAGGTTCACGCTTCCCGACGAGCCGGGATTGCAGACGCTGTTGGTTCTCCAGGGAGTCAATCAAATCCTGTAGGGTTCCCACTGCCTCTTCGATGGATCTTTGAGCCATAGGTGGATAAAGCAAATAGGGGTTATCTGCCACAATGTGTGCGATATATCCCCTGGCAAAAAGCAAAGACTCCAGAACCGACTTAAGGCAAGGTTCTTTATAGGTTGATTTGAAGTCTCTGTGAAAATCGTGAATCTCTAATTTCTCAGCAGTTCGCCTGGAGATGGTGTGAATAGTCATGGTTTAATTAGGAAATACCTACGGCAAGAGCCGTAACCACCATTAGACGCGCTCCAGGGGGAGTTTGTCAAGCGGGTGCGGTTTTTGTCCAGGTTTCCGACTTTTGGGCTTGGGGGGTTCCCAACCCATGAGCTGTGTAGTACATTGACGGGGCACCTAGACAACAAGGCTACCCAGCCGGATAGAGGATTTAACAGATGGCTACGCACCAAGAAGTCACAGAGCGTGAGGATTTTGCTCGCCGCTTGCTGGAACACCAGATCAAGCCGGTCAGCATCTGCACCATGCTGCAAGCAAGGTATGGAGTCTCACGCTCCACGGCTTATGACGACATCCACAAAGCAAAGGCGGTGGTGGATGCCTCGGATGACGGCCCAGCCGTCGAAGACACAGCCCTTGACGTTGCATCGCTCCAGGGACAACTCGTTTACCTTTTAAGCCGGAAGGTGATCGAGGAGGATATAAAGTCCGTGAGCCAGTGCGTGAAAGCGCTGGACACCGTGAACAAATGGAACGGGATGCAATCCACGCTCCAGGGTTCACACAAGACCGGCTATTGCAACTAACTCTCATTAACAGTTATGAAAACGCACTTCAGCAATCGAGCTATCCCACCAGTCACGCCCCAGCAGTTAAAGGCTGTTGGTGTTGACCCCGAGAGCTTATGGTTCTCACCAACATTTCGTAGTTGGACATTCTGCGGCGAATTGGCAAGGCAACGACCTTACGCAACGACAGGACAGCTTCTTTCAGAGCTGGGCCTTGAAGTAAACCCTGAGGCTTGACGTTATGACGCACGATCCAGGCAATGCACAGCCACCCGCCGATGGGTGGCTCTTCCCTCGGGATGACGATGACGCCCCAGGGGAACAGGAGGACAACTCCGATTTTGATGACGGCGGCGCATTTACGCTAGGCCGCTAGTACAAACGCACCAATTAGTCCACTCAAACACAACAAAACCATGCAGATCTATCAATTCACCAAGGAAGAGTCTTCAGCGATCCAGCGGTTAGCCCTGGATGAAGCGTTGAGCATCGCCACAGTGACGTTCCAGCGGCCTTCTGGGGAGGGCAAGGCGTACGCCTACGAGTGCAGCGATATAGCGGCCTTCCAAGCGCTTGTAGAGTCCACGCTCCAGCGGAAGGAATCCGTGGGAAGGTTGGTTAATCAGGCTATGCGGGATGGCACTCTTCAGGAGAATCCAGCTCTTGAATGAGCCTCGGATATATCTCGTCCCAGTAGGTGTCGATGCGTTGGGCAAACCTCGCTTCGGCACCGAACAGTTCGAGTTGGGTGAGTTCGCGGACCTGGGGGGCTCCGGTGCGGCGTGCCACCACTACATACGCTCCAGCGGCTTGGATGCCGGTGAGACTCTTGAGTCCCAGGCTGTAAGCACCTAGTTGGTCGATGTAGTTGGTAAGGAGGTCTTCGCTGCGTTCGCGGACTGAAGTTTTCCAGTCAACGATGTAGGGGCCTTTTCCCTTGACGTCGATTAGGGCGTCACACGTTCCAGCGAAGCCCAGGGTGTGGTTGATGCTGAACTCGATTGAATGGACTGCGGTGCAGTTGTCTTCGATCCAGGTGCGTAAACCTCTGGCGTAGCCTGCTGCGCTCCAGCCGGGGCGTGGGGCGGCTTGAATGGCCTTCTCTAATGCCCAGCGGTTGATGGGGCTCGGTGGGCGTTCCAGGCCATCCTCACGGGTTTTTAGGCTTCCTCGTTTGATTGCGGTGGCTCGGGCGAGTCTGTGGGCGGTCTTGAGGATATATTCTGCGTGATTGTGGGCAAGCGTTCCACGTTTCGCAGCCATATCTCGCTCCTCGTAAGAGCCTGGTCGAGCCAGCCACCGTTCCAGGGCCTCTTTTTGGTGGGCTGGGGCCGTGTTTTTGAGGATGTGCGTAACAGAGTGAAAAATATCGCCAGTGTCGTTCCGATACACGCGGAAAGGGCCAGAATCATCGCGTTCCAGGCGACTTTTCCGTAAGTTATTTAGCTTTTGTTGTGCTTCGCTAGCCAGGTTCTGATCATCTGACATTCTTTTGTAGGCACCAGATGGTGAGAACTAACCCATCCTATCTGGTCTCCTACAGTAATACGAACCATGCCGTCGGGTTCGTTGTAAAGCTCAGTCGGGGGAGGAGTCTGGGGCACGGTAATACTTGAGGTAGAGGCCGGTGTAACGTCCGTTCCAGGGGTGTTCGGGGATGTCGCGTCCGTCGCGGATATAAAGCTCCTCTAGGAGGTTGACACGCGCCATTTGGGCTTGAGTGTCTTCTGCGCCGTAGGACATGTAAATACTCTTTCCCATCTAAATATATCTATTGAATAGGGGATTGCCCACCCCAACGGTCCAGGACTGCACGGGCATAGCGGTAAACCATTGGCGTTGACTGGGCTCCAGGCTCCCAATACATTTCGTTCCAGAGGTCTTGGAGTTCCTTGTCACTGGGCTCAGGTGCGTTAGCTTTCATGGCGATACCTTTTTCGGAACGTATCGATCGTCCGCTACCCGGAACGCTAGCGGTGAGTTCTTAGGTGCGAGAGCCGGGGACAGCGTTCCAATTCTTGAATACTGTGCGACAATAGAGGGGTTCTTTCGTACCTCGGGCAAGAGGTTGTGCCTATCGCCTAGTCCATACAAGGAGTCTCGAATGGATGGAATGTTCACACCCATGCCAGGCTCGCTGTAATCAGAATCAAGCGTTTGCAATGCCCCTGGACTCGTCATCCAGGGGCTTTTTGTTGGGCGGCTAGAAATACCTTTTAAGTTCAGTCAACTCGTTCCAGGAAACAAGAGTTTGCCCCTTGTGCTGATCAAATTCGAGCCATGACCACCCTCCACAATCCTCACAGCTGAATTGGAGGCGAGCATTCTCTCCAGAGGTCTCAACCTTTCGGAGGTGCAGCATTGGCACCTCTTTTTCACCGCAATGAGGACAAACTAAGGCGTGCCCATTGGTTTGCTCGACCTCGGCTGGCAAGGGCCTTTTAGGTAGTTCGATAGCCATCGGATCAAGCTGCGCTGAAGGGGTTGCCGCCGCCGATCAGGCGGGTGAGGTCGTACCCGTCCTTCTGTGCATCGCTCCAGGCTTCAGCGATCTTGTCGTCGTAGCCCTTCTTGCGGGGTGCGGGGCGCAGCTTGTACTCGGTGTTGAGTAGCAGGCCGGTGCGAGTGATTGTGAAATCCCACTCGGAAAGGTTTGCGTAATCCTCTTCCTGGCTGCACTGGTCCAGCTCTTTGATCAGACCCCTCTGGGTAAGCTCCAGAACCTTGATGGTCTCTGACTGGTAATCGAAGACGAAGAGGCTGATCGCAAACTTGGGTTGCTCCAGGCCGGAGCCGTCTAGCTTCTCCCGCTGCCTGAAATCGCCCAGCTCGATCTCAATGTCGCTAGCTGAAGGGATGTCAAGAAAACGGAAGGGCTTTTTCTGGCCATCCAGCTCGCCCCAGACGGTCCAATACTCCAGAGGGGACTCGCTGACAATGGCGAAGCGCATCTGCCCGCCATCGGGCAGCTTGCTGGCGCTTAGGTATCCGCCGGATTGCGCTCCGGTGTTGTTGACTGTTGCTGATGCTTGTTTAGAAAGGAAGCCCATGTGCTCCGTTGCACGCTTTGGCCTAAGCAGAGTAGCACAACTGTCAACCTCCCTAGAATAAAAAAAGTAGCCATACCGAGTAGGTATGACTACTTTGTTGTCGCCGTCTCCCGGCTTAACCCCGCTTTAGTGTAGCAATGAGTCTCACGCTTATCAACTTTGTCCGCCAGCTTGCGGACGACATGGTGCTTGCACCCATCTACAGGAAAGGCGCTGTGATGCGCTCGGGCGCTACCGCCAAAGGCAAGAACCCCCATGAAGATGGTCACGACCGAAACCTTGGAAAGCACGACGCTGCTCTGCTGATTGAAAAGCACCCTAAAACTCTTACGGCTATTGGTCTTTGGACTGGTGTTCGTGGTAACGGCTATGTAATTCTCGACGTTGACCGCAACCTGACCGCACTTAAGAAGAAGTGGGGGGATGCGCTCCGGGGTGCTCCCGTTATCTCTTCCACCAAAAAGAACGCGGCTAAGTACATCTTTCGTGTCCCTGAAGCTCTCTGGAAGGAAGTAGACGGCTTCGGGCTGTCAGATGACACGGGACACGCCTACGAGGTGCTGTGGGGGCGTCAGGGGCTTGTCTACGGCGCGTATCCAGGAAGTGCCGATGGCAAGGCTCCTGAGGGCAGCTACGGCTTTCTAGGTGATCCAGATGCCATCCCTTATGCGCCAGACTTTCTCATCGCTGAGATGAAGGCCGCCAAGGCCAAGGAAGGTAAGGGCTTCATCAGCAACCGCAAGGCGCTCGACCTCTCTGATCGAACTGAGGATGAAATCGCCCAGATCATCCAGGAGTGTCTCAAGGTCGTCCCACACCAGGGGGTCGGCTCCAACGAGCACTGGATCAAAGTTGGCATGGCTATTCACAGTGTTCTGCCCAACGAACTGGGGTTGACGTTGTGGTCAGCGTGGTCTGCAGAAGACCCTGAATACGCCGATGAATGGGAACACGGCAACCCGTGTCAAGGGCGGTGGAACTCCTTCAAGCCCGGTGGCATTGGTCTGGGCACCCTCATCTGGATGGCGGATCGGGTGGACCCCAAGCGGGCTCGGTTCTCCGATGGCAGTAAGTCGATCGTTGAGACGGCGGAGTCGCGTATTGTCCAGTTCACTCGGGACGCAAAAGTTCCCTTTGAGGAAATCATTAAACGTGGAATGGAGGCGTACCAGCTTGAAGATGTAGCTCGCATGAACTACGAGCTGCACAGCCTTGCGATGGAGGCCAAGTACAAGGATCAAAGCGGCGTCGAAAATCTGCTGCTGGCGCATATCACGCAGCTAAACCGCGCGGCAGGTTTCACCATGGACCAACGCAAAACAACCAAGCGCGACTTCCTCGTCCCAGGATTGCTGCCCAGCAACTACATGGTGCTGTTCTTCGGTGAAGCAGGCTGCGGTAAGTCAGCAACGGCTTTGACGCTTATCAAGCACGTTGTCGATGGGATTCCGTTCCAGCTGAAGAGTCAGCTCGTTCCTGTGCAGCAAGGGCCGGTCATCTACTTCAACGGCGATATGTCCACCACCGACTTTGAAGAGGAGTACAACCTGCATGAGATTAAGAACGACCACCTCGTCCACTTCGAGCCGGACTTTGACCTCCAGAGGCGTGTCCAGTTCCAGAAGAAGATGAGTGAAGTGAAACCTCGCATGGTTGTTATTGACTCGCTCTCTAGCTGCAGCGGTGCCAAGGCTGGCGACGAAAACAAAGCTGAGTTTGCTCAGCCCCTTTACTGGATGACCCAGGCAAACGGTGAACTGTGGCCTGATTGCTGCATCGTGGTTCTGCACCACGCAGCTAAAGCAGGCGGTGCTAGGGGATCTACAGCCATCACTGCAGCGGTCTCTGAGGTGTGGAACATCAACCAACCCAAAAAGGATTCGGGGCTCTCGAAGGACCAGCGGGTTATCACGATCGGTAAGAGCCGAATCAACCGTCAGGGGGAGTCGTTGATTCAGACCCAGAACGAAGATCTCACTGTCTCGCTCGTAGAGGCCAAAAAGCCTGAAGAGATGCAGACACGCGCTGGCACCGTGGCTGAAGCAATCATGAACCGCCTGCAAACGTGCCAGGGGTGGATGAGCCGAACCGATATGAACTCGGATCCACTGATCAACGGCAGCGTTGCAGCGATTAGGAAGACGCTCCAGCGGTTGGAGAACCGGGGTTTGTTGGTTGTGGTAGAGCGCCCCGGTTTTCAAGGCAAACCAACCAAGCTCTATAAAGCTCTCTCTTCTCGCGCGTGTGGGGGGAGCCAAGAGGTGTCCCATTTAGAGGAGATCCCTTGCAACGACAAGGATTCAAAATGGGACACTCCCCCTGGGGCGGAAAAGTGTCCCATTAACACTGGGACCGATACACCTAAATGGGACACCACCCCCCTAAATGATGAGTGTCCCATTAAGGAATCCAGTGCTGGTGCGGGATCTAATGGAAATGGGACAGATTCAGTGTGTTCCCGCGCGAGGGAAGAACTCTCAGAGCGATCCAGGGAAGAATTGAAGGCGATCCAGGACAGCGCTTGGGATCAGTGGGACGCTTAAACCCACACGCCCCTGAAGTAGCTGCGGGATCCAACTCCCGCTGCTACAGTAAACGGGCCAAAAGGCATAACTTAAAAAGGATTAAGTAATGAAGCTTCAAGCCCAAATGTCAATCCCTGACAAGGTTATTAACGCCTCTGAAAAAATTCAACTGGCTGACCTGCTCAGCTCTCCAACCTTTTGCCACTGGATCGTTAGTGGCTTGAGCAATGCCGTCCAGTCCGCACACCTCACTGATGTGCAGGCCGATGACGACGATCAGTTTTTGCAGTTTCGCATCAACCAGATGATGACCGCCATTCCTTACGAGGTCCGGCGGGAGTGTTTCAGCGAGACGGGGCGGTTGATCCGAGAGCGGAAGAATGCCTATGCCTCCCGCGCCTCACAGGACTAATCAATACCGGTGGCTGTTCCTTTGGGCAGCCACCCCTTTTTGATTAGTTCGTCAACAATGTCTTGCTGGGCTAAGTACAAGCGCAAGAACTTGCAGGCGGTCTCTTGAACATCCTTCAGGTTGTCCATGCCCTGAATGTCGCGCTTAAACCGCTCGTAGATGAACTCTCGTTTTGTGTCCATCACGCCTCCGGCGAACTATTACATTATGCGTCGCTTCGTCAAGTTGGGTCAGACTGGTGATAAGCCGGGCAGACCTGTGGGCGCAACAACCACCCTTACTTACTACGAGTTAAAGCGGCCCCAAAGCTTTCTTGCCGTGGTGCGATACACCGCTTACAGCTCTGATGGAGGGGTGTTTCGGGTCTTTGAGGGGGTGTATGGAGACGACCCAGAAGAGTTTTGTCGTCTGGAGAAAGACATCGAAACTGCCTTGAACGGCGGGATCGACGCAAGCATTCAAAGCGAATACGAACACGAAGTTTTTCCAGTGATCTCCAGCTTCCTTGACTAACCTACTAGAGTAGTGGAGTAGTCGAAACACTACTCATGCCTAAACTTGTCTCTTACAGCTACAAACGCAATTCCAATCTCTTAGAAATTCAAGCCATCGTTGAAAACGCTATTCAAGTTGCTCCGGCAACTGCAACAGATCCACCGCACTTCAGCTCCGCTCTCTGCAAAGCGGTACTACTCTGGTACGAACCGATCAGCCACGCCAACGCTCCAACGGGGGAAGAGATCGAGCGTTTGCTTGCTTGGATCCCAAAGAACGACTG
>Ga0255781_10000167_pt1 | contig 49539 bp, 60 predicted proteins | sample 101ome_21_FD_179979 | JGI IMG/M metagenome (GOLD analysis project Ga0255781, IMG submission 179979) | Coastal salt marsh microbial communities from the Groves Creek Marsh, Skidaway Island, Georgia - 101413BT metaG (version 2) | ecosystem: Environmental > Aquatic > Marine > Intertidal zone >... | reverse complement strand
TCGTGAGGTCGCCTAAATAACGAGACCAGTCGACTGTGTAGTCTAAGATCTCATCGGGGTCTTTATCGGGAAACTTCAATGCCATTTTATGCGGCCACCTTTAATTCTCGTGAAACTTCTTGCGTAACATAAACTATGCGTGATTCTGCGCTTGTAACCTTGATAGTTCTTGATGTTTCCGCCTGTACATATACTGTGCGGTCTCGGTCGTACAACTCAGGGTTAAAGTAGAAAGATACGTAACCCGATGCGACAGTAGTTGTTGTGCCCGTCGCTGTACCAGAAACCGGGCTAACTGTTATTCCGACTCCCGCAGTCGTCGACGTCCCGACAACACTCGACTCTACAAGCCTTACGGCAACTCCCGTAGATTGTGTTGTAGCAACCCCTAAAGACGATCCGGACAGTAGTTTAACGGAAACTATCGACCCTGATACCGCGGCTGTTCCTGTAGAGGTTCCGAACGTGTTGGCAACCGCTACAGCTCCAGATGATCCTTCGGCGGTACCTACCGCTGACGCAGTTGCAAACGCTAGGACGATAGTGTCAGAGGTACTCTCCGATGTGCCTGTAACAGAAGACGTTACGTTTGCGATACCGTCCGCAGTCGAGCTTGAAGTTGCGGCACCCGTAACGCTACCCGTTACAACCCCAATCGCATCTGCTGTCGATGTATTTACCGAGGTCCCGACAACAGTGTCACCAATGCCCTCAGAAACGTCTACAGCGGCTCCCGTTACTGTTGTAGTACCCGTGCTTGTCGCTGTAGGGTTCGCAACGGAGACAACCGCTCCTTGCGTCGTAGCTGTACCATCAGCAGTCGATGTCGGATTGGCTACCGAAACAATTATACCAGAGGTACTTGAGGTGCCGACTACGGTTCCGGTCGAGTTAGCTAACTCAACTGCCGCACCTGCTGTAGTGCTTGTTCCAGTTGTCGAACCTGCGCCTACGGAAACTTCGACGGCCGCGCCATAGGTTGTTGCTGACGCACTGATAGTCACGTCTGCTGGGCCGAGTGTTACGTTGGCTACCGCTACTGTTGATGTGCCTGCCGCTGTACCGAAGGTATTTGCGATGGCAACAGATCCGGATGATCCTGTCGATGTTCCTGTCGCGGTTGCCGATACATTGGCGACTGCATCCGCTGAGGAGCTAGTTACTGCGTTAGCTGTTACAGTTGTTGTTGAGTTTGCAACAGCTTGGGAACTCGAAGAACTTGTCGATGTTCCAGATACGGAAGATGTGACATTCGCAACACCAACCGCAGAAGTAGAAGATATCGATGTTCCTGTTACTGATCCTGTTGGTTCTGCAACCGAGACGGCAACACCAGAGGTAGTTGCTACGCCTGTCGCAGAGCCTGTCGCAACAATCGCTTGTCCGGATGTACCTACGCTATAGGGTACTTCACCAAATGCGAAGACTGCGAACGCCACTTAACTCTCATTACGAACCTTCTGTTAGGGCTGGGGTTGCGGATAAGTATACGTTAATTCCGTCAGGGCAGTAGTAGGACATGAGATATGTCCCGGCTACGTTTATTGTTGTGAGGTCTGCGTCGGACAGGAAAACATCGGCCGCTACGGTGGCGACTTGTGGAGTCGTGTTAACGAAGAGGATTGTTCCTGTCTGTCCCGCTGTTTCGTTTGTAAATGTTAGATCGATTGCTCCGGTCGGAGTACACGTAAAGTGATTACCTGTAGCAAGATCAAATGATCCGTCGTTTTCAGCGGTCACCGTACTAACCGCATTCTTCTGGACGTAAACGGTTGTTCCTGTAATCTCGAGCCTGTCGTCTGTCGTCTCATCGTACTGAATTACAGCATCAGAGTTTGTCCCAAACTTTAGGGCTGTGTTGTCAGCAAAGATCAAATCGTCTTCGATAGTGTCCGAAGATGTGATCTCACCAAGAGACGTTACGTCTGATCCTGTGTATATTGACTTGACTAACTTAGCCATTGCTTAACCCTATGTCGTTAATGAGATGTTGGACGCAGAACTGTTCGACTTATAGAACGGAAGTTTACTATCTGCGGTCAAGGAAATTGTGTCGGAACTACCGTCACTCTTAAAGAAGGGAACGACAACAGAACTTGTCTTTAGGTACCTATCCTCGATTGCCGCGGCTGTCATTAAGACAGTGTCGGAGTCAGAGAAAGATTCCCCAGAAGTTTGTACTGCGGACCCAGCGATGTTACTAAACGCAACGCTAGTGAGGTAGCCAACATTGTTGGTAAACTCAGAGAGATTCGTGTAGGTTGTGTTGGTGTCAACCCACGGGACGTTAACTACCATTTGCCCAGAACTATTTAACTGAACACCGTATGTTCTTCCTGCTGTAGAACTCACGGCATTAGCCGCTACAGACTGGGTTGTATTGTCCTCAAGTTTGACGAGGCCACTTGTTGTTGCCGTTGCAGTAGAGTACGTTGTGTTGGTGTCAGTATCGACCCACGGGACGTTAACAACGAGATTATCTGATCCGTCAACTTGTACAGCGTAGGTGCGCGAGGCGGTAGACGTTACGGAGTTTGCGCCAGTTGTTTGCGTTGTACCGTTAACGTTTGCGTTAAATGTTGTGCCATTAAGAGTTAGGCCCGTACCAGCGGTGTAAGTTGTGTTGGTATCGGTGTAGCTCGAAGCGATGGTTATGGTGTTTGCGTCAGTACGGCTGATGCTTACGTTAGACCCTGCGGCAAACTTAACGTCATCTGTGCCCGCACCGCTGTCAGTCAGCCGGAGGTTTGCTCCTCCTGTTGCTGTCTCGGCACTAATTGAGTACGTGGTGTTTGTATCTGTGTTAGTGTCGGTTGACGCAATTGTTATGGAATCGCCGGTAGCGTTTGTTGTTAAGGTAACATTACTGCCCGCGACAAGCGTTAAGGTATCCGTCTCGGAGTCTGCGGCAACAGTGGTCTGACCAGACACGGCAACATTAGAAAACGCATTTTGGTTGACTTCGGCTCCAGCGGCGATGCCATCAAGTTTTGCGCCATCCGCCGATACGTCTCTACCGTCAACAGTTCCGGTAATAGACATGTTGCCAGTTACGTTAAATGCGTCGGTATAAACCCCAGAATTATAGGCAGTACCGACAGACACCTTGCCATCGGCCCGCAACAGAAGTCGATTTGTTCCACCGTAATATCCAACAGATAGCCAATTACTTGAACTACCATCTGATACATGGTGATGCGAAAATTCAACAAGATTATTACCGCTCGCCGCTTTACCAAACGTAAACTGAGCGTTTTGGTTAGCTCCTAAATCTGTAACTAATGCACGTAGTGGTTTAGTCCAAGTACCTTGAGCTGTTTCTGCAATTTCAAGGTCACCTCCACTAACTCTTAAATTATCATCTGTTTCCCAACGATCATTAGACTCATTCCATTGGAATGTTTTATTTGTTGAAGTCCCTCTCTCAACTTCAATACCAGCGTTCTGGCTGGGTGTCCCAGTTTCATTACTGTTGAGGGTGATGATATTATCAGCAAGATTGATGGTCTCAGTGTTAACAGTCGTTGTTGTGCCACTTACAGTAAGATCTCCGCTTACAGTGAGATCATTAACCGTAACATCGGCCGTTGTAGTAGCACCACGAGCGGTGACTGAAGCAAGGGTGTCGCTTTCAGCAGTTAAAAAAGCACTTGCGTGTTGACCGTCGAGAGTATCTGCATCGAGGCCGGATCCTGATCCGTCATTTCCCGCATGCCACACCTTAGAAAGACCGCTTGTGCTGTTAATCTGTAGCGCGTTATTATTTCCAGCCGGGTCGTCTTCAATTTGAAGCCATACTTTGCTACCGTCTTCTGGCTCATAAATCTGGAAGGCCTCACCAAAAGCGCGAATCCCAACTTCGCCTGTACTGCCGGAAGCACCTTGCAACGAAATTGTATTGGAGTATCCAGAACCATTGTACCCCATAGTCAACGTCGCAGACATTGTGTCTGCCGCATCACTACGTAGGAAAGAGGCTCCGTTAATACCGTCTAGGGTGTCTGCGTCTAACCCAGAGCCAGAGCCATCGACTGTCTTGATAGCTGTAAGAATTTCACTGGCAGTCTGGTCCCCTGTCGCTCCTGATTCAATACCATCAAGCTTAGACTTGTCAGTCGACGACATGAGTCCGGCGGCAGATGTTGTTGCGTTACTGTAAGTTGTATCCGTGTCTGTCCACGGAACATTGACAAACATCTTATCGCTAGACAGTTCAACAGGGTAGTTTTTATTGTTCTCCGCATAGCCAATCTTGACTAGGCCAAGCGTAGAAGAAGTCGCTGTTGAATACGTTGTGTTTGTGTCTGTAGGCGTTGCCCACGTAAACGTACCATCACCATCGGATCGAAGAAACTGCGCTGTTGTACCATTACCGGACACGTTAAGTTTCGCCGCGTTGATCGCATTATCTGCAATCTCCCCGGTGTTGATCGTAGTGGAGAGGTTACCCGAAGCGTCTAAGTAAACAGCTTTTTCAGCAGGCTGGGTACAGAAAACACTCTTGTTTCCAGAACCAAAGTTAACTTTACTATCGGAGTTTGACGACTCAAGCACCGTGTCGCGTGAAAGTGTATCCGGACTTCCGTCCGTAACAGTTCCAATACCTACTTCCCAATCTCCCGTCGCGCTATCCACGATAGCATAGTACGTAGTATTTGTGTTACCTACGCCTGCGACAAAAGTTTGGAAACCGTCAGCGGCACCCCCAAGTGAGAAGGTACCGGTACCTGTCGTGGTGGAAGTTTCCTTTACACGATCAGCGACAACAAGTGCCATCGATTAGCCCTCAGTAATAGTGATTGCTGAAGAAGATTCAAAACGGATTGAATCGCCGTTTGCAATGGTTTTACTTGAAGATAGAGAGCCGTGATAGAGGAGGTTACCTGAAGTAGCCGCGTCAAATACACCGAAGTGAGATACAGTGAAGCTAGAGCCACTGGTGTTCTCAAACTCAATGTCTGATGTTGGGCCAGCAATTGATCCACCTGATGCACTACCGAATGCGATAGGAGGACGTTGGTTTGATCCTGCGCCAGTTGCTGTGTAACCAGTCGATGCAATCTCTGTTCCTGAACCCGCGTCTGTTGGGTCGGAGCTAAAGATTCCGAGGTATACGGTAGAAGGTGAGCTGTAAGTGCCCGCGTTTGCCTTCAACCAGAAGTCGAGAACAGCGTTCTCAAGGTAGTTTGATTTACTCATTATTTTCTCCTTTGGGGGTGTTCTTGTTATCCGGGAATAACAAAGAATTCTTCGACAGTTGCCATCAAGTCAACTTGCGGGCCACTGCCTGTTGGTGTCATTGTGATGTGATCCCCAGACTCCATCACCATTTCTGCACCTGTAAATAAAACGTACTCACCTGCACCTAGGTTCTTACCGCCAAGGATGTGCATAACAGATGAATCGGACGAACGGTGGAATTGAACGTCAACCGTTGTAGTTCCTGTCACATTCGTGACCATTAGCATTGATACGTGAGCACGACAATTCGATGGGCAAGTGTACAACGTTTCTTCTTGAGCACTCGTTGTTGCCGTGAGATTCACGGTCTTCATCCGGCTGTTCGTTGTAACGTTCCGGCCTACGGTCATTTAGACCCACTCACCTGTAGCCATCGCCTGACAGAGTCTTTCCGCCCGACGTCCTACCTGCTTTGCCCAGCGGGAGTCCATAGCTTCGTCTGCCGCAGTCTGGAAGTCTTCTTCCTCAATAGCGTTCCACATGTTTTGAAATTTCAAAAGAGTTGGGATGCCGAGATTGAAGCCCATGTCCACAAGCACCCGCTGACGAACAGCATCAAGTCCAGCAACCACGGGTTTTTTCTCAAGTAATTCATCTTCTACGATCTTAATGTCGTTTTTCAACAAATACCGAGCTTCATCTTCCGTGATTCCGCGGTCTTCAATATTACGCCCTACACCAATAGTTAGCTTCTCTGCTGTACAACGGTAAGGTTTTAACTCAAGACCCTCATGGTCAATAAGTTGATCTTCAAGTGCTGTGATATCGTATTTCATTAACATTTCCATCTACGACGTGCGGCTAACCCGCGCTCTCCTTTCCAGCCTTTTGATCTTGCACAAAAGCTTCTTTTACGTTTTGCACGTTGACCTGTAGGGTTACTTTCTGTTACTGGAGCTTTTAAATTTGATCCGGTAGCTCTGTTATACTTTGCGCGACCTTTTGCTGTTAAGCCGCCGCCTTCTTCTACCGATTGTTTTTCGCCTCTGCCGACGGATAGACTAGGACCTTGTGCACGTTTTCTTTTTGCTTCGGCAGATCTGCCTCCACGGGCCATTGCCCAACGTTCGGTGTAGCCTTTAGTATCCTCCACGAGCTTTTCTCCAACGCTCGGTATATCCGCCCATTGCTTTTGCGGATCGTTTTAGTGCCTCTGCTGTAGGAGCACCTTTAGATCCCGGCTCGCGCATACGCTCACCAGAACCTTCTTTAATTCTTTTACGTTTTGCGTGGATGTTGTCCCACAAACCTCTTTTAGCACCCATCGTGTGTATATACCCCGGAGGCCGTTAATCTGATTTTAAATTATAATTCTGTAAGTGTCAAGGGGCCCGAAGGCCCCCGACGTAATCGCTCTTAAAGAGCAGAACCTGTAGTTGACTCTGCGTCGACAACACCCAAGACGAGTGCTTCTGGACGTAGGACCTTACGGCCAAATACGTGAAGACCACGTACGATGTCAGCAAAGGTTGAAGTGTCACGAACGACTTCTGTCTTAGCGATGTGCGATGCAGTCGCTGTAGAAGACATGTGACCTGCAAGTACAACATACTCGTCGTCGAGCTGTGATGCGATTGTCACAACATCTGTACCTGAGTTGTTCAGTGCAGTTGTCTTGTAGCAGTTCATGCCAGCAATGTTACCTTGCATGACAAGACCGTTACGGAGGGGTGAAGTACCATCGCCTGTAACCTGTACTTCTGCGAACTTAGAGCCTGCCTTGAACAGGTTCTCCCAGAACACAGGAGGAGCTACGAAGAAACGGTTTTCTTCTGGGACTGAGTTGTCGTCGAGAGCACGAGCCATCGCGAGCAACAGGTTGACAGCGGCGTCACCGCCTGTAGCACCGTGGATGCCGATACCGCCAGCGGCTGTACCGTATGTTGATCCAGAGATGCCCGCACCAGCGGCCATTGCTGAAAGAACGTTAGCATCGAACTTACGCTTCAGTGAGTAAGCACCTGAAGAAGTAGCCAACGCCTCAAAATTGACGTGTGACTGACGCTCTTCGATGTCGTCGATTGCAAATGCGAATGCGTTCGCTTGGTCAACAACCATTGTAGTTTCAGCATCTGCCAAGTCTTGTGCAGATACAGTTGTACCACGAGAGTACGCAGAAACTGTGATTGTTGGTTCTTTGATGATACGTACTGTATCGCCGTAGTTTTCGATCTCACCAGCGTAGTCAGTGTTGGTGATGTCTTCTACGACAGAAGCACGACGGAAGAACTTCAGGACCTTCTGAGAGAAGATCTCTGGAGTAAAGTTACCATTTGGCAGGTTGGTATAACCTGATGCAACTCCAAAAGCCATTGTTATGTTTCCTTATGAGATAGCTTGTTAAGTTATTGTGAGTAATCGATTCTGCCTTCCGCTCTTGCGGCATCGAGTTCGGGTTCAAGTTTTTCGAACTCCCACGGCTTCATCTTACCTATTTCTGAAGCTTTCCAGATTTTCTTTTCTCCGGAAGCTTCTCCAACCACATCTTTTGCGGCACTGGTCTTTACCACTGCGGCTGGATCGGCATCTTTTGTTTTCTTGCGTGTTTTAACGCCAGTATCTGCCTTGTACAAATCTAAGACTCGAATAGCCCAGCGTGAATCGGTATTGTTCTTATAGATTCCGTCAGCAATTGAAGCGGGCTGTTCATCCAACCACATCAAAAACTTCTCATCGGTTTTAAGTTCAGAAAAATCAGGGTGTGCAGAAAGTAATTCTTTATATGCACTTTGGACGATTAAATCTTTCTCTTTACCTTTGAGTTGGTCAACTTCATCTTTAAGCTCTTTAAGCCGATTTTCCGCTTGAAGCGTTGATACTGTCTCTACAATTGCGTACACATCCGGGTACTTTGCTCTGAATTCTTCCAGTTCTTCTGGAGTTTTCGGAAGCTCTGAAGTGGAAAGACCACTTTCACGACCCGCTTGTTGTGCGTTAGCTAATTCTTGTCTCTCAGTTTTCCACTCCTCTAATTTAGAGTCGTAGTGTCTCTTCAAGTCATCGTAGCGTTTTTTGTAGTCAGTATCAGAACCTTCTTTTGGTTCCGCGAAACTTTGAGTCTCTTCAGGAGTAGCCTCTTCTTCTGAGGGGTCCTCGATTACTGCGGTTTCTTCTTCTTCGTCTTTATAAACGTCCTCTCGGTATTTTCCTCGATAAAGTTGATCATTGTTGATCGTTCCGAAAGAGTCGTTTGATTTGTTGGCGCGATGCCCTTTTTGTCTTGCCATTTTAGTCTCCTATCTCACGGGGCCTCATGGCTGAGGGTAGCCGTAGGTTGTTGATGGGGCCTGCGGAATTGCAGGGTAGCCATTAAAATTGACGGGAGGAGAATCCCGAATTAAACTTGAGTGTTAATAAATCCACCGCCCATAGAAGCTTGCACAGTCTCTTCACCTTCTATTGGCTCTGATACTTCAGCTTGACCATATTCTTCGACACGGTCTTCAGCTTCCGCTTCGCCAAGTGCATTAATCTTCTCGAGCTTTTGTAAACCGATAATTCTTACTAAGATAGGTGGGACGAGTACCTCACCCTCAGAGACTGCTACAGAAACAGACTCCTCATCGGTAATTGTACTGTCAGTGCTGGATATGTCAATCCCTTGCTTTTCAGCCTCTTGCAACGACGACATCAAAAGTTTACGAACTCGTTCACTTCCGTACCGCTCTACAGCGGCCGCGTTGATAACAAAAGTACCCTCTGGAACTGACCCTTCAACATCATCACGTACTGTGTCAGCATCGGTAACTTCTTCTGGAGTACGTCCATTAACAAATCCAATAGGGCCTACAGAATCTTGTTTACCGCCCATTGCTTTATTAACGCGGCCGCCTTTTGCAAAGTAAGTAGCAGAAGAAGTGTCATACGCATCTTCCATTGCGGCCGCTTCCGACACAGACGATCTACTTTCACTTGGTCCCGGAGCGTTATCACTATCGCCTCCACCGGATACTGTCGTGTAGGTCTTACCCCCTACAACTTGCGTACCTTCAGTAGGCCCTGCTACCGGGTCCGATGATTGATCCAAATTAAAGTTGTACCGATTTACCTTTCCAGTTACCGGATCAACAACAGTTCTCCACTGCGTTGCTGAAGGTGATGCACTATTCTCAATTAAATTAATAACGGAACCTGCTTTTCGGATCTGTTCTGGAGTCATACGAGATGCAGTCGGCGCACTTAGTTGTTGCATCGCGATGGTATACTCTTCAGGTGACAGGGCTGATAGCAGGTCCTGTGTTTCTTGCATCCGGCCTCGAACTTCGTCAATAGCCATCTGGTAAGTTTGCTGTTTGTAGTCAGCCCCAAACCACGAGTCTGCCGCCGCGGCCTTTTTACCCTCTAACGCTGTGAGAGCACCTTCTAACTGTGCAGGGCTATACGAAAGAGAGTCCACGTAGTTCTGTACTTGCTCTCGTGTTAAATCATTATAGGTGGTGCCCCGGCTATCCACGAACTCCCCTGTACTCGCAGAAAATCCGCCGACGCCATCTGAAAAACCTTGGAGACGTTCGCCCTGTAGTTCTCCGGCCTTTGAGTTGTTAAAATCAACTGTGCGGTAATCGTAGCCTAATTGGGTTGCGTACATTTTTTGAAATTGTTCCGCATTCATATTGCGGCCAACAACTTTAGCTCCTGTTCCTAAGAGCCCTTCAGTAGCTTGGTATGTTACGTAGCTATTCCCGACTTTCATGCCAAAATTACCGGGAAGACCAGCGTTCATTTTTTCGTGAGTGTCCCACATAGTCTGGTAGTTATTCTTTGCAATCATTCCCGCAAGGCCCGACCCTGTTGCGTACGGAGTGCCGATTGGAGTTTCTAGAACTTCCCCAGTCACCATGCCGAGTATTCCAGCCATAGGGTTTAGTACGCTCATGACTTTTAACCCAGCATCAGCAATTTGACCCATCGGCGTTGTCCGGTCCGGGCCAACCCAACCTATCGGGTTTCTTTGAGCGGCTTCACGGGCACTGAGTATTGCACCTTCTGGGTAGTCTCCCATCTCATCCCACGATACTTCACGGTAAGCACCTGTAGGTTCTCGTAAATAACTTGTTCCGGCCTGAAAACCACTTACTTGTGTTGGTAATCCGCCGACAACAGGAGATTCGCGTAAGTATTTAGGCGTTTGTCCCATACCTACTTTAAGAGCTTCACCCTTTGCCGCGGCCACAATAGGGGCAGTGCTTTCCATCACACCGGCCGCAAAGAGGGGCATAGCATTTGCAGAAACACCGTCCGCAATACGCATAAGAGTTGTGTAATCTTTTGTGACGCCGTATTTAGGCTGTGCCTGCCCGACAACCGGATTAACATCTGTTACATCCATACGTGCAGATGGAGATGCGATTTCCGCAGTAGGAGCTAGTGCGGATGTTAATTGCGTCCCGACGACATCAATTCCCGGTCCATCACTCTGTGAGGACGACTGACTACCAAAATCGAGCGTAGGACCCGCTTTTTCAGCAGTCTTTTTTGCTCTAGCCCTAGCACGAAGTCTTTCGTAAAAGGGGTCAGTCTCATAGGGACTTAGAGTTGCCATCTTGCTCCACTACACTTTTATGGTTATTCTTGAGGTTGAGGAGAGTTTCCAGTAAATCCAGCTTCCCCTGCAACCGGAACATCTCCCGTTCCGACTGTGCCGCCACCAACCCCCGAATTGTCAACTGGTGTAGGTCCGCTAGATACTGCGTTAGACCCTCCCACGCCTTCGGGCTGTTGACTAGGGACGCCACCTTCTGGGCCTGTTCCTTGTTGAGCATTTTGTAGTCCTTTTAGCATTTCTGCGTAGAGTTTTGCCTCTTCCATATCATTCACAAGCAAATCCGGATCAATGTCCTGTGATATCGCGAGTTCTTTGACGAGGTTAGGGATTTTAATAAACGGAGCGAGCATCGGGTTAGCAATTGTTTGCAAAAGCGTTGTGAGGCGTTGTGTACGTACCTCTTTTTGCATAACCGCGGATGTGCCGCGTGGTTTAATCTCGAGATCTCCAATAATCTCTGGTGACGAGTCGTTATATTGCATATTCCATTGGAAGAATGCTTCTCCGAGAGGCTTCAACAAATAGTCGTCAATATTCTTAATCACAGTTTTAATTGAGAGGTTACCCGACGAAAGCAACATAGATAGCCCTGAGGCTGTACGTCCGGTCCCTGTTACGCCTGTTTGACCATGCATAATAGAGGGGATGCCTGTCTCTTCATCAGACAACTGACGGGCAATCTGATACATCTGAATGTTCTCTGGAGCAGTATTCGGGAACTTGAGTCCGTTAATCGCTGTTCCTGTTACACCAGATTGACGTCTGAATACTTTACCGGGGAAGATATCGAAGTTTTGACCGGGCACAAGCGACGCTTCATCCACATCAAATACGAGGTTGCCCGCCAGAGCTAAGTTATCAATTGCCATGCGAACATGACCATTCATTAGCATCTGTGCATCTTCCATGTTCTCAGCAACGCCTACTCCCCATATCTGGTACGGGTTAATCTCGTAAGGGAATGCGTGGAACGGGATACGGGCAGGCGTAAATGGGTTGAGCACACAGCGAATAACTTCAGAGCCACATACCCAAGCGTTAATTTGCACTTGGTCAAGCTCAGAAATTGTATCAGGTAGCTCCAAGCCTACCTCACGGGCAAAGTTAGCGTCGAGAACGCCCCAATACTCGAGGACCTCATAACGATTCTCGTTATAGTTAGGGGCTGTATCTTCTTCACGAATTGTGTCTTCGTAGTATTTATCTTCGTAGTTAGGCCCTTTAACTAATACGTTTTCAATTGCATTTGGGTTAAAATAAGGGCGATTTACTAAGTTACGTAATTGTTGGCGAGACATGCGGTGACGTTGAATGACGTACTCACAGTCTTCTATGCTTGTAGCGGAAGGATCAGGGTGGAAATCCCAAATAGATACATGCTCAATACGAGGGACTACTTTCTCGTCTGGCATGTACTCACGTTCACCACTTTCACCTTTTGACCACTTATGAACTCGCTTGTAAAAGTTAAAGGGTCCTTTTATGATGCCTGTACCAAGAAGTGACGACTCAAATATTGCGTTACGAAGAACATTTACTGCGTTCGTATCGAGGAGCTGATCGTGGATTTGTTTCTCCATCATCCGAGCCGCTTCACGTGCAGGAGATACCTGAGGTTCTCCGAACTTAGCAGGACCTTCAGATACAGGCATCCCTTCGTATTTACCGAAGTTAGTCGTTGCTTCAGTTGCACCCGGAGGAAGATCTCGCCCGTCTCCTGCGTATCCATAAGGATCTTGTACAGGTTGTTCAGCTTGATCGAGCGGATTTGTTAGGTGTGCAAACTCCGCAATTCCTTCAGGAACAGGTGTAGATTCGACAACAATCGGGAACTTCTTATTCGCAAATAAAATGTCCGCAATTTGCCCGTACGCCGCAAGAACCTTGGTTTTTGTGATCTTGATGAATACACGAGAACGCTCGGAGTCGCGATACTGAGTCGTTGAGTCGTAAATTCCACGGAAGTTTTTGTAGGCTTGAAGCCACCGTTCTTCGTGGTATCGACGGCCGTTTTCAGCATCTTCGAACTTAGAGCGGATGTGCCCAGCAAGACCAACCATTTGTTCGTCAGCGTTAGGTACTTCTACTTCACCGTCATCTGGCGGCTGTAAGAATCCGTTGTCGGACATAGTCTTTACCTAGTTACGATAAGATAGTATTAAGAGAGTGGGTATTCGTTCGCTTTTGCGAGGAAACTAGCGTCCACTGTAGTCTTTGTTTGCTTTTTAGGCATGCTCTCAATGAGAACGTCTGTCTTAGCGACGTTATCGAAATCTTTACCTTCACGGTAGAGGTTGTTCTCTCCGCAGTTGTAGTCGACTCCGTACTTGTCAGCATTCATGATGTCTTTCATGTTATTCTCCGTTGGTTAACGTGCTTTCACGTCTTCAGGGTTAATGCCCATTTGTAATAGTTGATTTTCATATGCTTGCACTTGTTGTGCATCAATTTCTTCTTGACTCTTTGGTTCTGCAAGACCTAAAGCTTCAGCTCCACCGCGTAAACCTTGACCAACAAGCTCTACCATACCTAATGGGCCTTCTTTCATGCCTATATCTTGAGTGACGTACTGTTCTGCTGTAGGGCCTGCATACCCAGCTTCTTCGAGGACTTTGAGTCTGTTTTCTGTATCGAGGTAGCCCATACCCGGAACACCTAACGCTCCGAGAGCTTTAGTTATCCCTTTCTTTCCGAAGTTAAATATGTCTCCGAGGTCTAAACCCCCACCTGTCTTTTCAACGACCTCATCAATGCGGTTGAGGGCATTCTGCTGGACTCGCTCGGCTTTTGTTGGAGCAACGTCCTGCATCCCGGCCGTTTTTTGCTGTTCTTCAAGTCGTTTTTGCTTAATTATCTCAGCTTCTAGTCCAGCTTGTTCAGCGGCACGTTTAGCTTCATTAGCTCCACGATTAGCCGTCTCAATACGTTCATTCTCAAGAGCTTTACGATATTTCGCACTCATCGGGACTTTTTCTGTCTCGAGCTTTTCCCGAATGCCTGCTTTAATCTCTTCTTTTTGCGTCTCGATATCTACGAAAGGAGTTACCGTGTTATCATCAAAAGGAATGCCGAGTTTTGCACTAAAACTATTGAAAGAATCCGCACCCGCTAATTTTGCTACCTTTTGCTCAAACTCGGTTAAGAATGTACCAATAGCTTCCGCTTCAGTGCTATCTACGGTTAAGTAGAATCGTGCACCGACTTTTGTAGCCCCTTTCGGAGGTGCGCTGTGACCGAGAAGAGTTTCAGCCGTAGCCAAGTCATCTGGGTAGTTTGCGCCGACGTAAGATACGAATAACCGACGTAAATCCGTCATACCTGTGGGTGCGCGACCTAAACGATTTATTTCAGCCTGCGGAAAAAACTTCGGGTTAAATACGTAGTCTTTTAAGGATTTTTGAATTTGTGCGTCTGTAATATCCGGGAAAATAAACGCTTCACCTGCATCTATTGCCGCTTGTGCTCGTCTCTGTAGAATAGAGGTCGCAATCGGCCCCATTTTACGAGGTTCGCCTAGCTGTTTACGTCCTTTAATTTTCGGTGTTTCAACAGTGCCTGTTTCTGCGTCAAAATATGGACGCGGCACTTCTAACTCAGACGCAGATTCAAAATCCGTAGCCATTTGTGAGAGTGCTTTACTTCGCATACCAAAAATTGACAGGTACACCGCATCACGAAGACTTTCGTCTGGAATACGTGCGATACCGTCAATGACAGCCTTAATTGTGCGGTCTGTAGGTGCTTTAGCGAACTTTAAGTCTGTTGTGCCGCCGACTTTGCCGAGTGCACCCTTTTTAAAGCTCTCAATTTGACGTTGAAGTGCTTTTAGCTGTGTACTGATGCCTGTTACTTTACCTGCTTCAGCTTCAGTAATTACTTGCTGGTAAGAGGCGTCTAGCCCTCCAGCTTTACTCGCAACGGCTTCAACTTGTTTTGCGAGACCTCCAGCAACAACCGGCTGGTCTGTATTCGGTTTTCCAAAACGAGACTCGAGTTCTTTTGCGATAGGCCCGAGACGTTCATCTTTTGCTACAGCGTCGGCAATATTAATGCCTTGAGCATACGTACGCGCTATAAAAGCTTCACGTATCGTTAAATCATCACCGGCTTTTACCCGCTCAAACAAGTCATCACGATCTGGTATTTCTCCAGAAAACAGGATATTATACAACTTCTCAAAGTTATCGAGGGTTTCTTGTTTTGGAGTTACCTTAGCCATTTAGTATCCAAATGTTGAATCTTGGGGTCGAAACGTGCTATTCTTGATATCGTTCAATGTTTTGTGGATGGAGGCATATCCAGATGTACGAGTCATTAGCATATAGCGTAGAGCATCATACGCATGGTCCTCTGCTTTGGTATCAACATCTTCAGAGTTTGTTTTCGACAGAGGAATTCCCGCCAATTGCTTTATTATATTTGTACACGTGTTGAAAAACTTAACCGTGGGCTCGCCGGTAAACTCGTTATCGCCTAATCGGCGGTGTATTTCCATTTTCCCAGCGATACGGTTACTATCGGAAGGTGTCCAACGACAACCCATACGTATCATTGTTTCAGCAATAGAAGGGCCGTACCCCGTCCTGTTCCAACACGACTTATCGAGCACAGCATAGTGGGGAGCATTATCAAACTCCTCCATTTCTAGTATTTTAGCGGCAAGTTGCTCTGCTGTAAAGTGTTTTACGTAAAGTTCTCTGTATACCCAGATATTGTTGTCCCAATCGATTGCACCCCAGAGTACGCACGAAGGGCTTGCGTAGCCGTAGTCACACGCACGTATTCTCGGCCAATTGGTTGGTAAATCGATAGGATCGACAACGTGCTTGAGCTTGTTGAATTCGGGGAAGGCACATCCTTCTGCAACGTCCCAGTCTCCATCCAACAGGCGTTTTCTCTCCACTTCTGGGAGGGATAGGAGCATCGCCTCGTACTGACCGTCCCGCATGAGGTAGGGGTTGTCGGTAAGGCGGGCGGGGATGAACTTTCTCCAGTACAGCGGCTTGCCTGCCTTAGCATGTCCCTCCGGGTATACGTATGGTTTTCCCGACTCCATGTCTGTTGGAACAAAAGGCTTACCGGGGTCTCCTTGGTCGATGTACATCTTTTTGACCCACCATCCTCCGACACCGCCGGGGTTGGCTGTACACCGCATCGATAAATTGGCGGCGAGTTCTGGATCGGTCGAACGTAGACGGGACCGGAGGTAGTCCCATACGTAGGAGGTGGGATACTGGGTAATTTCATCGATGGCGATCCAGTTGAATGCTTGACCTTGGTAGCGTGTTACGTCCTTGTCTTTATCGAGGTAGGAGAACCAAATGGTTGCCCCAGATGGGAAGACCCACGTTGACTTACTTTCGCGGAATACTGCACCGGGGAATGCCTTCGGGTACAATTGCTTGGATTTAGAGATTAACTCCGTGAGTTCATCGAGAGTACGCCGTAGTAAGAGGCCACGATGGTTAGAATTATGACAATAGCGGAGTGGGTCAGCAAGTAGAGCGAAACTCTTTCCGCCTCCAGCCGCACCGCCGTAGAGAACATCTTGCTCTGGAGCCGATAGAAAGTCCTCTTGAGGGCCTCCATTGGGCTGAAATACAACTTCTGATTCACCGATTAGGTCCTCAACGTGTTTCGGGAGTTTATTGACGTCTCCCATGTCTATGACGCGGGATTTTTCACCTTTTAGGGCTGTTTCGACCTTTTGAGCGGCTCGAATACGCTGATTTGCGCGTTGATTTTGCTTCGTGGCGGCCGCTTTCTTCTTCGCGGCCTCTTTTTTTGACCGATTTATGCTTGCCTGCGTCGCTCTACGCGCTTTTTCCGCAGTAGAGAGGTGGTAGCGGGCTTTCGGCGAATTCGGGTCTTTCTTTGGGCGACCTCGAGCACGTTTTGGGGCTTCTGTTTCTTCACTCAACGTGATCTACAACCATCTCTTTCTTCGGGGGGAGTAAAACCACGCCATGTACAGCTTGCACATTGACGTTGTGAGTCTCTTGTTTCCCCAAGCCGACACGATTGAGTAGACTTTCGGCCGCTTGGAGACGGATATTATCTCCCCTCTCAATTTCTGGGGAGTCAATCGTCGCCACAAGCTTATTTGCGGCCTTGATAGCTCCACCTGCAAGAATATTCCTCGCTCCATCGATGATTTCGTCGGCCAAAGACTCTTTGAGGTATCCGATGGAACCCTGCGAGTAACCCGCAACCTCACACGCTCGGGAGAAGTTTCCGCCGTTTTCGAAGAGTGCGGTGAGGAAAGATTGCTGTTTGTCGGAGAGTTCACGTTTTTTCTTCTGTTGGGGGAGGAGGTTCATAGGTTATCATCTATATGTGCACGAAAGTGTGGGAATTTAACGGTAATATCCGCATAAAAGTGTACTCGAAGGGTCTCTGGTCTCGGAACTTTGGTTCACATGGACTATAAAAGTTGGTTTCCCCTGCCATTTCGACCCCGGTACAAGATCATTATGGGGAGTGTTTGTTTAATTTGTCAACAAAAAATAAATTTTGCGTAGGGATTGACAAGGTGAAATCTAAACAGTACAATGGGATTGTAAGCCCGCGGGGGTAAATACATACACACTACCCCCAGCTTATCTCCCTCCGGATAGCCCCGGCAGTATCCCCTTGCTGTCGGGGCTTTTTTACGTCCCTACGTTGGGGCAAGCCGTCGGGGCCCCTTTGGGGCTTACTAAACACAAGCCGTCGTGTGAAACATTCCGTGAAACACTAACCTAAAACTAAAAAAATTACCGACAGATTGCTAGTACATATACCGGGGCCCCCAGTGGCCCTTGCCCTCCCCGATTCTGATTTTGGGGTTTCCTCTGATCCATAGGCTTTCTTGGTCGTGACACCGCGCCGCGCATATCTATAACGTTTCCTTTCCGAGTATTCATTGCGCCATCACGTGAAACTTTCCGAGAATCCTATTACCAGTTTTTCAAAAAGGTCTTTGTGTCGGGAGGGATATATAGCTCCCACTGGGCGCGTAAATATTAAGCGATTCCTTGCAAGTCAACGCTTTAGGTATTTTTCTAGGGGCGAAAAAAAGGGCCCATGATAGGGCCCAAAGGTCGAGGGAAAAGATTAGAGGCTAGTATCCTTTGTGCCGATCAATGCGAGAGAGTCCATGTTACTCAGCACACCGGCAAGGTTACGCGCAAACCGTACGCGATCCTCTGACACGTAAGTATCAATGTGTCCAGTCTCATCGTTGCGAGTAGACCATCCCACTACGTCAACCAAACGCTTGAGTTCGTTAAGTTGTGCGTCTGTAAAGTTTAAAGTTGTTTCAGTTTTCATGAGGTTTCCCCTTAGATTTTGAAGTTTGTATTTTCCCTGACCTCATCGGCCAGTGAGTACAAGGTAACTCTACCTTTCCGAGATTGCAAGTCAGCGAGACCGTGGTGCTTCACGATGTGCGTATATTGCGCGATTGTCTCGGGCTTCACTCCCATGATACCGGCGATATGTTCGCGTTCCATTGTGCCGTAGTGGGCAAGTATCGCGAGCATCCGGTAGTGAGTAGACCGAAGCGGCCGGTCTTCCTGCTTTGGTTTGATGTTGTCGACGGCGCGTACCAAGTCAACGGCCTGATCCTTGTTCGATACAGACTGGTCATAAAGACCATCAAGCTTTTCTACCAAATCCCCTAGAAGCTCCTGCACCTTCTCGACACGGTAGGTCGTGGCGTTTAGGTCGGTGCGTAGTGTTTCGAGGTCAGTCTTAAAGTCATTAAATGTTTTCATGGTTTCGATTCCTTAACCAAAGATCAAAGAGAGGATGACGATCACTAAAGTGATAACCGCCAGTTTATAAAGTGCCGTTATAAAATCGATCATGCGGCCTGTTCCAGTGCGAGCCAGTGTGGCGACTCGAGTACGTTTCGCACCTTGGCTTCGCGCTGTAACCGGACGCGGTGCGGATTGGATGATCCGCGAGAGGTCGAGAGTTCGGTTAATGTGCCGTCTTCGTTCTCGCGCTCCCATGTTTCGTCTACATGAGTTGCCCAGTGTGTGAGTGCGTTATATCCCGCCCACATACTAGACCCAAGCTCTCTCTGTTCCTCCTTGAATCGGTGGTTCAGGTAATCAAGCAAACGGCCGTTAACTCGTGCGGTTTTATCGGTCGAGAGTTGCGCGGCCTCTCCTCCCTTCTTGCACACTGTGTTCTCGAGAATCTCAACCCACTGGGACGGGTGCAGGTCGATGGTTTTCCATGCGTTCATCTGGTCGCGGTGTGAGTTGAACATACCAAGGCCCAGAGTGGATTTGGCGATCATCGCGGACACGCTGAGGTTAACAGTGTGCTTGCGTTTCTGGTGGTACGCCTTTTGTCCGCCGAACACGCAAGTGTTCCGGCAGTAATCACGATAGGCACCAGAGAACACTTGGAAAGCCCAAGACATATCGACAGAGTTGATGATGTCGGCGCGAGCGGTGATCCCTTGTCCCTTCCCGTCAATGTCAAACGTGAGGTCGTTGAAGTAAACAGCGCGAGTTGCGCGGCGGCCATCGTCGAAAATCCGGTCAACTACCGTGAGGTTTTCGTGCGGTAGGGAGGGATTATCGAGGATGCTCCGCGCCTGTTCTTGGAAAGCTAGGGAGTGATCGACTAGTTTGTAAGTTTTCGCGACTGGTGGCGATCCGATAAGCTCGCCGGTCTTACTGTTTTTGAGTGCGTAGTATCCCTCGATCAGTCTCCCTTCGCGGTCGTACATTGCTTCCTTTTGGACGCTCCCGAGTTCACGGAAGAAGTCAACGTCGAGCGGGTTGCTGTGCGTAAATTCAAGACCATCTTGGATACGCTGAGCGGTGCGCTCTGGTGTTGCGATTATCGCGTTCATGGCTAAAAGCCCTCTTGTTGATCCGGTCGGCCTGTCCGATCCGGTAGGTATGTTGTATGTCAAAATTAAACATACAGCAAGCTTTTTTTCTCCTAAAAACTCCCCTCTTTATACCGTGTGCGCGCGCGCGGGTGCGCGGGTGGGTGCGCGTGTACGCGCGCGAGGCATCATAGTTTGTGGACATTGTAAATTAACCACACAATACATATCACGGGTACGATAAACTCCATGTTGTCAGTTTTCCTTTTGGTGAACCAAGGTTGTCAGTTTTTGAGAACCAAGGTTGTCAGTTTTTCTTTAATGCGTCTTAAAGATAATGTTTTTATCGGGAGCGTCCCAACACAACGAACAGGTCGTACAGGCCGCCGTCTTGCCTTCCTGCTCCGGACACACAATACCCTCGTGGTTTAACTTCTCACTATTTGCGCTAAACCTTCCGCCGGTATCGCTCCACCGTACATGCCACCGCTCCGGAAACCCGTCACGCGCTAACTGTAACTGGTGGTAGATTTGCAGGTTATCCGATGGTGTGACGTGGGTATAACCCCACACATAAAGGTTTTTGTGTAGCACTAAAAGTTTGCGCCACATTTCCACATAACCGACACTGTAAAAGTCTCCCAATACATGGAGTCTAACCAGTACCTTCCGCCCCTTCTCTGCGGCCTTCCGACACTTTTCCTTAACTTCCCGAATCAATCGCCGCTCGAGTTCCTCCCCGTGTTCTAAGCGATGGGCAAACGGCATATTATTACCGTAACAATCATCCCAGTGTCCGCAAGACTGTGGGCAAGTCTCCCGCTCGGTCAGCGTCAGGGTATAGACTTCTGCGCCCTTTAGCTTACCTTTCTTTACGTACCGTCCCGCGCTTCCTATTTTCGCGCTCGATGGCTTCTTTAAGACGGAGTGCGAGTAGTCCTTCAAGCTTTGTTTGCTTTTCGGGAACTTTGTTGTTGTGCGTACTATGTTGACGTGTACTTGCATTGTTTATTTCTCCAGTATTGATCTTGTGTGGTCTTTCGTCGTTTGCTCGCCAATCCGCGAGTGCTTCAGGATGACAAATTGTTTTCGGTTTCATTGTTCCACCACCTTGACGCTATCATCCCAAATAATCTCATGACCTTGACTAACGGAGTTTCTCATCCAAATATCGTCGTAGTCTCCCGCCTCAACAAAGTTTCTCGCATCCTCTGCGTTGTCTGCTCTAATTTGCATAAACACTCTACCCGTAACAGTCTCAGTGAAATCAGCCTCCACAATAAAAGTTTTCATGCGTTCTCCTCCAGATAACGTCCCGTCATTTCTGTCGCACACTTTAAATGTGACATTGCATTATCTAACGTCGTTGATTCAGTGTCGCCGGTATCGTTCAATATGTCACTCGCTTTTTGTAACAACTCGTTACACTCCTTTACTTGTTTATATACAAGAAACTCCACGCGGGTTTTATTCTCGTTACTTATCGTAGTTATTGCCATGCGGTGCGCTCCTTACTGGTATTGCTTCCTTCGCATCAAAGTAATGCAACCATGCCTCGAGAAAATCATCGTCAGTGTGTCCGCCGAGTGCTTTATCGACGTACATAATATCACACCACGGATACTCCTCTCCTAAACAATCCAACACTGCGTCCTTTGTTTCCGCAAACACATTGACCACAAAGTATCGCGCCGGTTCAAAGGGCGGGTTCTCAGTGTCTTGGTCGAGCAAGATACATGACCACCGATGTACCACCGGCATGTGATCGGCGTGTACAAAGTGTGGTTTGATGTTTCGATATTGTTCCGCAATCATTTTAGTAACCCTCCTCCACTAGTTCGGTAATTAGATTATGCCCCATATATTCTGCGGCGGCGTTGACTCTCTGCTGTAAATGTTCGATGCGCTGATCCTTCTGGGCAAAACGTTCCCCAATTTTCCCCGCTAACCATTCGTACGAATCCTTTGAGTTTCCGATATCACGAACACGCTCAAGCAATTCATTGTCTGTATAATATTCCATTTAATAAACTCCCGTGAATTCGCCGTCACCTTTATCAACGACAACAGTATCCTTTGTTTCAATCCAAACTTTAGCACCGCAAGATAACGGCTTGTCTGGAGAATATACAACACGGCAAGCACCGTGAATAGTTGCGCTGTATCCTTTCGTATTGCTCAAGCTCGTTTTTACGGTAACTACCGGCTTGAGGTCGTCAGGGTTTTTAGCATTGTGCTTTATGTTGTGTTGATTAATGTGGATGCGTTTAATTGTCATTGTCGTTCACCCTTGCGGAAACAATCCGCCCCTTCTTGTCGGTTTCTGCGTGACTAGCGTCCTCATCGATAACGCCGCTATAATCCCCTTCCTCAATTTGTGCAACAGCATTGCTCAAGCTTGATGCTTCAACCGTGTATTGCACAAGTATTGTTCTTTCTTGCGTAACAACAAACTCATGCGGCTCATTGTCGGCATAATAGTCTGCCATATATTTGCTTTGATATTCCACGGAAACTCCTCCCCGTCTTGTAGATGAAACACAACAGTATCGAACCTTTATTATGTGTTGTATTAGACCTTAGTCGTACGGAAATAAATGTTAAGTAATATTAGGTGGTCACTGCGTACTAAGTACGTTTAGGAGGGCGGTGTGTATGTACCCCGGCGGTGGGTGATCAGATCCTAGCACGGATTTAACATCGTGTAAAGGAATAGCTGTCAGTTTTTTTGAAGGGACTGTTGTCAGTTTTTTCTTTGACGTCATTGTCAGATTTGTGTAGAGTTGCGTTGTCAGATTTTCTGAGAGGTACATAATGAACGCACAACACACCGCCGAATCCCTCGGCTTACAACCCGGCGAGTCTCGCCGTATGAACTGCCCTGAGTGTGGGCACCATAACACTTTCTCTGCGACGAATAAGGATGGTGTCCTCATGTGGAACTGTTTCCACGTAGATTGTGCGGTGAAAGGGAGAGGTATTCTCCGCATCACCCGTAACAATGCACTCGATACCTTGAGTAAAACTACTCAACAGAGTCCCCGTGATATTCCCTTCGAGAAACCTAAGTCATGGTCCCGGACTATTCCAGAAATAGGGCGTCAGTATGTTGAGGACGTCAACACATCAGGAAGATATGACGATATTTACTACGATGTTGTACGTGATCGCCTCGTTTACCCGATTTATGATCACCTCGGCATACTTGTGGATGGAGTGGGGCGTACGATGATAGGGCAAAGACCCAAGTGGTACCGATACGGTAACTACCCCGGTGGCTTTCGCATCGGCACGTCTAATATTGCTGTCGTCGTCGAGGATGTTCCCTCTGCAATATCTATCAGCGAGTGGGTATCAGGATACGCATTGCTTGGCACAAGTCTACGTGAACGACACATACAGGAGTTATCCACGTACAGAAGAGTAGTCTTTGCCCTCGATAAAGACGCGACGGATAAGTCGTTGACAATGGTACGCGCCCTCAATAGTATCGTGCCCACAGGAATACTTATCTTGGATAAAGACTTAAAGACTCTCGGAGATGAAGAACGTGAACGAACAATCAGAACAGCAATCGCTTGAAGCGAAGATCATATCGTTCTGTCTACGGACGGAATGCTATGATCGTGTAAAGAACATCCTCGATAAGGATATGTTTGAGGGAGAATGGAGTCCTATATGGCAAGCTCTCGTCGATGCCCACTCCGAATACTCCTCAGACTTCACAGGAGCCGAGCTACAAGCTTATTTTGATTCAAAGCACCCCGCCCTACCAGACAGCACTCGCCTGAGGTATTGGGAGCACTTTGAGACTTTGCAAGATAATATCGGTACCAATGTTGATTTACAAGAGAGAGTGATACGCGACCTTTGGATGAGACATCGTGCACGGATCATCTCGGAATTATCCGTTAACATCTTCCTCGGTAAGGAGAATAACTTTGGAGAACTCAAGCGACTCATTGAGTCTACAGCGGAGGATTCGATTGGCGAAAAGACGACGTACACGGAGGTGGACATGGGGCTCGAGGAGCTTTTGGACTCCCTTACGATTGATCCCGATTTCCCTTTCGATTGGGAGCCACTCTCGAAACGTGTGTCGGGTTTGGATCGAGGACATTTTGGCATCGTCTTTGCGCGACCGGAAACGGGCAAGACTACTTTCATATCTTTTCTCACTCAGAAATACATCAAGCAAGGCTTTACCGTCGCGGTATGGGGCAATGAAGAGCCTGCTGTCAGAACTAAACTACGTATCATCCAGAGCTATTTTAAAGTTACCCGGAAGGAACTTAATGATGGGAGGCGAGAATATGCACAAACATGGAGTGACGAGGTCAACGACCGTCTACATGTTCTTGACTGTGTTGGGACGACCATTCAGGAAGTGGATGACTGGTGCAAGATTAACAAACCGGACATCATATTCATTGACCAGTTAGATAAGGTGAAGATTGCGGGTAAGTACAACCGCGGTGATGAGAAACTCAAGGAGATCTATCTCCAAGCTAGAGAAATTGCGAAACGCAATAAGTGCCTTGTGTGGGGTGTATCCCAAGCGAGTGCTGAAGCGGAGGGCCTGCTCGATGTCGAGTACCAATACTTGGATAACTCAAAGACAGGCAAGGCAGGGGAGGCTGACTTAATTATAGGCATAGGGAGGCGGGGAGACCGCTCTCCAGAGAATACACAACGTTCTGTGTTCGTATCAAAGAACAAGCAGAACGGGTGGCACGGGAAGGTGATGGCTGAGATCGACATGTATCGTGGAGTCTATGAGAAACAGAATGCAGTCGTCGTCGTACCCGAAGAGTATCGAGAAGAAATTGTCATTCCTACAGAAGGAGATTTCGATGAGTGACTATAACGCTGAGTACCACACCCGTAAAACATACGACTCTGTTAGAGCACGTTGTGGCTTACACTCTACACTTCCTGCATCGTGGACAAATTATGCGGAGATTGGCGTGGAGTTATGTGATCGTTGGAAAGAGTCCTATAGAAACTTTGTTGCGGATATGGGCCTTCGCCCTTCCAAGCGCATGACGTTAGATAGGATTGACAACGCTCTCGGGTACTTTAAAGAGAATTGTCGATGGGCAAGCTACTTCGTACAACAATACAACAAAGCAAAGAAACCGAAGAACTATCACTTTGATGGTACCCATAGTAAGAAATGGGTAGTATCATTTCAGGTGGAGGGTAAGACCATTAACATGGGACGGTTTGATGACGAGGCAACTGCTAAGAAAGTAGCCAAAGGTGCACACCGTTTGATTGACCGCTTTATTGAAACAGGATTACTCCAATGAATATCTTAACGTTTGACGTGGAGTGTACCCATAGACCAAAACCCAATGGTGGGTACACACCACTACCCTATTTTGGTAATCATTTGGTGAGCATCGGTTGGAAGAACAATGATGCGGACACACAGTATGCTTTTGTCCATCACGATGAACACGAGCAAGAAGTCGAGAAGATTCAACAGTTTAGGGATGATTTATCAAAGGCAGATGTTGTTGTAGGACACAACATTAAGTTTGACCTCAACTGGATACGTGAGTGTGGATTCGCGTACGAGGGACATGTGTATGATACGATGGTTGCGGAATATCTCTTGGCTAGGGCGCGTAAGTGGCCGCTCTCGCTTGATGCCCTCGCTAAAAGGTATGAAGTTACTGAAAAGAAGAAAGACCTTACGGAGGATTACCTCAAGAGCGGCAAGACATTCGCGCAGATCCCGTGGGAAATAGTTCTCGAGTATGGGATTGCAGACGTGGAGGCTACATGGGAGGTAGCCCAGAAACAACTAACGGAGAAGTACAGGACAACTTGGGAGGAATTGTATGGCTGACACTAAACGTACTGTTTTTGTTTGGACACAAGAAGCTCTAGATAAGCTCGTAGAATTATACCTTGAGGGTGTTCCCCTCGAAGAATTGGCTCAAAGAATAGGAGCGTCTTATCCTTCTACAAAAGCTAAGATCACTATGTTACGTAAGAGCGGCATGGATTTACCCTACCGGGATCAGAAGCTGATTCAATCTACTCGCCGAAACACGATGAACCTCGGAGAAAAAAAACTCACGGCATTTGACCGCGAGTACCAAGGTGCAGTACCATTCGGACACTGGTCTATAACGAAACCGTGGAGGTTGTGATGAGTGAAGGTAAGGTAGGCATTATTAAGGTGACTAAACTGGAAGAGAATGAGGATGGATCGGCTAATCTCGAGCTTGAAACTGACGCAGAAGCAACTCGGTTTCTCGTAGAAGAAGGACTTATAGCAGTGCTCAAGAAAGCTATCGACGCGGAGAACAAGGAGTATGCTTTGAATCCGGAACTTCGGGCAGGAGATGACAATGAGCAAGAAACCCCTAGCATATAGAGGTTTGATGGGCGGCATTACCTACGAGTCTGCCGTCATCATCCTCAAGTTCCTACGGAACGAAGCAGATATGGAAGACGATTTGTCGACAGTGGAATACTACAATGGTATGCTCCAAGGCATGGAGTCTGTCCGCAATGGTGAGATATTCTCACAATCCCTCATGAAGGAGATCAAAGCCTATGGCATCGAAATTATTGAACACCCTACGCCTGTCGTTGGAGATGACGGACGTCCTTGCGAACCTCGAGAGAACAGGGATCAAGATCGACCCGCAGTCTTTAGCAGAGATTGAGAAGGAATATAGGGAAGAGCTACAAGAGCTAGAAGTTAAGCTCCAGCGCATGGCTGAAGAGGCGATGGGTGACACACCTATCAACCTCAACAGTGCTGATGACCGTTCTATGCTGTTCTACTCCCGTCGAGTCCTGAGTAAGAAGCGTTGGTCATCTATCTTCAACCTCGGTTCAGAGCTACGTGGAGCAACACGTAAACCGAAGCAACGTACAAAAATGACAAAAAAATTATTTGCGATGTATGTCAAAGACGAGACTGAGATCTTACATAAGACAGTTGCATCCCGGTGTACTAAGTGCATGGGTAAAGGACGTAACCAAGTAATCAAGAAGGATGGTACGGTAGGTAAAGCTATACGGGTATGTAAGCCGTGTGGAGGCGATGGAGTTATCTATGCGAAGACTAAACAAGTTGCAGGCTTCAAGATTATACCGCGGGATGCGTGGGATACAGCGGCCGCAGGCTTTAAAACAGACCATGAGACTCTCAAGGAGAGGTTGGATGAATTATCTGGAGACGCACGAGAGTTTGCCGAGTCTTACTCAAGGTACAATGCGTTGCGAACTTACTTATCTACCTTTGTCGAGGGACTCAAAAACAATCGCGACGACCAAGACATCGTGCATCCAGATTTCATGCAATGTATCACTGCGACCGGACGGCTCAGTTCTCGTAACCCCAACTTCCAGAACATGCCCCGTGGCTCTACCTTCGCCATTCGACGCGCAATGGTCTCTCGTTTTAACGGAGGAAAAATCCTAGAGGCTGACTACGGACAGCTTGAGTTTAGGGTGGCAGGCTATCTCGCTAACGACCCACAGGTGTACCACGATGTGGAGAACAAGACAGATGTACACACTGTTACTGCTGAGATTATCGGGTGTTCCCGTCAGGATGCTAAAGCGCACACATTTAAACCTCTTTACGGAGGCACAACAGGTACTGACGACCAGCAACGATATTACCGGACTTTTAAAGAGAAGTATGCTGGCGTAACGGATTGGCACGGAGACTTGCAACGGGACGCTGTCGAGAAAGGATTCATTACGTTACCCTCCGGAAGACAGTACGCATTCCCCGGAACAACGTGGACAGAGTGGGGTACAGCAACCAATCGCACAGCCATCTGTAACTACCCTGTGCAAGGATTTGCGACAGGTGATCTCCTACCAATAGCCTTAGTTTATCTCTCTAAGTCTATGAAAGGTAAGGAATTAAAAAGTGTCATTTGTAATACAGTACATGATAGTATTGTGCTTGACATCTTCCCCGGTGAGGAGGATACTGTAACTAATCTCGTGGTTGAGGCGATGATGTCTCTCCCACAAGAGTGCCGACGCAGGTATGGTATCGAGTATGACATGCCGATATCTGTCGAGGTTAAGATGGGGTCCAACTGGTTGGATACCCAAGTTGTTTATGCAAACTAAAGGACAAACTTTATGGGCGAACTGAGCGTTTTGGAAAACACAGATAACATCATGGATGTTGTCAAGTCAGGTGATCGTGAAGCTTTAATGGCTTTGATCGGACAAGGGGAAACAGAGGAAAAGCCAAAGACTGGCCTCACTCGTTTGAACATCAACTACGATACTGACGATGATGAGGGTAATACTCTCAAGAAAGGTGCGTGGAAAGTATTTCACGATGGAGCGTATGTATACGCAGATACTGTAACGTTTAGGCCGATGGCTCGTTACTACGAGTGGTCTGTGTACGACGCAGAGGAAGGTAAGATTTCTTGCCGTTCTACCCAAGAGCCTAAGCTTGAGCATCAGTTCCCTGATACATCAGGTGGTAACAAGTGCGGACGCCTAAGCAAAAGCGAAGAGCAAGAGTTGGGCGAGGACCACCCTAAGACTTTGGCATCGCGTCTCGCTACGTGTAACCAAGTATTTTACGCAGTAATTTCTATGGAAGGTAAAACTGCGACAGGTACGGATGTGAAGATTACAGATCTTCCTGTGGTTGCGTATTTCAAGCGTTCGGGTTTCCGCCCTGCTCGTGAAGCAATTGACCGTCTACCGAAGGGCACTCTGATGAGTGAGCAACTCTTTGACCTGACTACTCAGCGTCACAAGATGGGTAGCGTCACATACTTCACTCCAGTGTTTACTCCGAGTAAAACTCTCAAGATGAAGGAGGAGGATTTTGAAACAACAGGAATGTTCGTTCAGACTGTTGCGGCGTCCAACCATCGAATCTTGGAACAGCACAAGGAAGCACTCAAAGGCAAGGCCAGTGAGCAAGAAATTGACTTGGCGGCGGACTTCAACTAATGATGGCTGAAGTTCGAGTTAAGAACTTCTTGCAACAAGCAACGAGGGGGGAAGCTACGCTTCCCTCTTCTGTCTTGGAGGAGTTCGCAAGGGATTGCCGAGAGGTACTCGAGAAACAATTTAACCGAGACCCGAAGTGGCGTATTCGTATGTCGGGTCTCGGACGCCCTCTTTGCCAACAAGTGCAAGGAAGAGACGGCAAAGAAGAGGAGATGAGCTATAACGCAATCTTACGTTTCCTAATAGGAGATCTCGTTGAGTGTGCTGTGATGGCAATACTTAAAGGGGCCGGAGTAAAGATTGTCGAAGCACAGAGTAAATGTAACCTAGAGATTGCGTCAGAGAATGTACAAGGTACGCTCGACCTCGTCATGGAAGATGAAGTTGATGGAGAAAAGGTTTGGGACGTTAAGTCTGCAAGCCCCTATTCTTTCAAGCAAAAGTTCGGTAAGGGTTACGCGGGTATTAAGGAAGATGACCCGTTCGGGTATGTCATGCAAGGACACCTGTATGCTCAAGCAAAAGGACTGGATTTCGGTGGATGGATTGTCGTTGACAAATCTTCCGGAGAGATTGAGTTTGTGCAAGCACCGCAGGACCAAGCAGAAGATCGTGCGTTATATTTGACTGAGGCTCACAACACTGTCGAAGCTCTCATGTCAAACTTCAAGTTTAAGAAGCCGCCGATGGAGCCCGAAGATGAGCACTACACGTTGCAAGGCACGAAGATATACACAGGAAATAAGTTGCTTAATAAAAGCTGTACGTTCTGTGGGTATCGAAAGCACTGTTGGCCTAAAGCTATACAGCATGAGAAAGTTACTTCCCGTGCGCGTACAAAACCCCTAGCGTGGTACCACACATTGAAGGTTAAGGAATTATGAACGAGAAGGATGTAAGGAAAGTAATCGAGCTACAAGGGAAGTTAGCTAAACTTCGTCATAGGATTTTTCAAGATGTTGAAAAGCATAACGAAATCTTAATGCAAGATCTACGCCCACTTACCGAAGGTCTTATCCACAACACGATTTACCAGATTGGGGATATGACTTACAAACGCGGAAAGGTGCTGTGTCAGTTAAATATTGAAGATTATGGTTTGGGTGTTAAAGTTGATGGATTGGCAACTCTCCGTCGTATTGTAGTAGGAAATAGTGATGCCAATATTGATGACGAAGAAAGTGGATCGTCAGGCTCTGTACCTGAATGAGAATGCGTACGCGGTATACATCGAAGCGCATGACAAGGCAGGCGGAGACCCGTGGACTCGTTGGGCACGTAACTTTCAACGTTGTTTACCGTTGACAATGTGGCAACACTTCGGACAGCCTCTATCTCACGAAACGTGGGAACGGGACGGTAAGGTCAACACCAACGAGACTGTCGCGATTGCTAACACAGTAAACGCAGGACGTATCATCCTGTTTCCCGCGGATGAATACACGGTTGCCTTGGAAAAACTTGAGGCAACTTCGCCCAAGCTTTACACAAGGTTAAGTAATTCGATACAAGCACTGGTTGGGTTATGAGTAAACCACAACGACATATGGTGAGCTATGAGTAAACCACAACGACATAAGTTCCGATCAGACTACGAGCTACAGGTTGCTAAGTATCTTGCGGAACGTGGGGTCAAATATGAATACGAAGCACATAAGCTGGTCTACTACCCCAAGCCGAAGAACTATATACCAGACTTCTACTTACCGGAGTCGGATATTTACGTAGAGGCTAAAGGATTCTTTAGTCCTGCTGACAGACAGAAGATGTTGCTCGTAATACGAGATAATCCCTGCCTTGACATTCGTATGCTTTTCTTGAGAGCATCAAACAAATTAAATAGGTCTAGTAAGACTACCTACGGCAAATGGTGTGAGCGTCACGGTATTCTCTGGGCAGACAGTATGATTCCACTAGAGTGGTTGGAGAAAAAAATATGACAGACTTAACCCTAGATCCTGAAAAAATTATGGCCCTCGAGCAGGCAGGTTTGCTCAAAGGAAGGTACTATATTGTCTTGGAGCCAAATGACGATGAAGATGAAGACTCGGATGGTTTTACTATCCGCGCATACGCAACTCGCCCTACTCACAATGAGGTTGAAGGTCAGACTATGGTTGACCCGACGTATGTCATCCTTCAAGGATTGCTTGGGGCTGTCCACGAAAACTTCGAAGACCTCTACGACATGGGACTGGAACGGGTTACGTTGGAGGCACTGGGTCAAATCGTCCCAGAAGAAGAGTTAAAACCAGACCACAGAGAGCGCATCAAAAACATGGAAGGGAATGTTATCACTGCTGACTTTGGATCTGTGCAATGAGTGACCCCATAAACCCCGACCACTACAAGACAGAAACGCTTGAGGCTATTGAAGTTATGAGAGCTTTTTGTTCTGATGAAGAATTTACTGGACATTTACGTTGCACTGCAATAAAATATTTATTGCGGTTGCACAAAAAAGACAGCCCTGAAATTAACGCAAGTAAGTGCAAGTGGTATGTCGAACGCTTAATAAAGGAACTGCAATAAGATGGAAGCAATGTACTGTAATAAAATCGCTATCGACTATGATAGAGATGAGCAATTTTCAGGCCAAGCCCTAAAACTTCTCACGGACTACTACATGCTTCCGGAAGAGACCAGCCCGCAGGAGGCGTTTGCCCGTGCGGCACTAGCTTACTGTGAGGGAGACTATGCTTTTGCTCAACGCATTTATGACTATGCTAGCAAGCGGTGGTTTATGTTTGCTTCACCTGTACTGTCTAACGCACCAGCGGATGGACAAGCAATCAAGGGTCTTCCTATCAGTTGTTTTCTTACTTATGTTGGTGACAATCTGGACTCCCTTATTGCTCACAATAGCGAAGTTGCATGGTTATCTGTCAAAGGAGGTGGAGTCGGCGGTCACTGGTCTGATGTACGTGGTATAAGCGACAAAGCACCGGGCCCTATCCCCTTCATGAAAGTCGTTGATTCCGGCATGACAGCTTGGAAACAGGGACGAACACGTAAAGGTTCCTACGCCGCATACATCGATGTGTCACATCCTGACATTATCGAGTTTATTAACTTTAAAGTACCAACAGGAGGCGACATAAACAGGAAGTGCTTTAACCTGTTTAACGCCGTAAACATTACAGACGCTTTTATGGAGGCGGTAGAAAATGGCACAGAATGGCAATTACGAGACCCTAATGACGGATCTATCAGAGATTCAATCCCAGCTAGAAGCTTGTGGGAAAGAATACTTGAAGCTCGGTTCAGAACTGGCTCACCTTACTTACACTTCATCGATGAATCCAACCGAAGGTTACCAGATTCTCAAAAAGCACTTGGACTCGCAGTTAGAGGGTCTAACCTTTGCTCTGAAATCACTCTCCCAACATCTGAGAAACGCACAGCAGTTTGTTGCCTCAGCTCCGTCAACCTCGAAAAGTACGACGAGTGGCGTGACACCGGAATGGTTGGAGACTTGGTTCGATTCTTGGACAACGTCCTTGAATTCTTTATCCAAAATGCACCAAGAGAACTTTCAAAAGCTGTTTACTCAGCTAAACGAGAAAGGTCAATCGGCCTAGGAGCGATGGGTTGGCATGGATACTTGCAAGCAAATAATATCCCGTGGGAAAGTATTTCTGCAAAGTTTGCGAACCAACGTATCTTTGCCGACATCAAAGCACAAGCTGTCGCGGAGAGTGCGCGTCTTGGGCAAGAAAAAGGTGAGGCACCTGATATGCGGGGTACGGGACTTCGCAACGCTCACCTTCTCGCTATCGCTCCAAACGCTAACTCTTCTATTATCTGCGGCTGTTCTGCTAGCATTGAGCCTATTAAGTCTAATGCTTACACCCATCGTACTCGTGCGGGTGCTCATCTCGTCAAGAACCCGAAACTGGAGGAGGTCTTAGATGCGTCAGGCAATAACACGGAGTCTGTATGGAAGACAGTGGTTGCATCTCAGGGCTCGGTACAGCATCTGGAATGCCTGTCCGACGATGAGAAGGCGGTCTTTAAAACTGCGTATGAAATTGATCAAGGCTGGGTTGTTGAACACGCGGGAGACCGACAGCAGTATATTTGCCAAGCCCAGTCAGTCAATCTTTTCTTCCCGGCAAATTCGCCTGCGTCTTATGTCAATTCGGTCCATCTTAGAGCGTGGAAGGAGAAACTCAAATCGCTCTATTACCTCCGGACTGACGCCGGTATCGAAGCGGACAAAGTTGGCCTTGCGGTTGAGCGAGTTGCGCTCCAAGATGCGGAAGAGTGCGTCTCATGTCACGGCTAGAACCTGACAACAAATGTAACATATGCTCCTGTGAGTTCGATATAGAGTCAGAGGGAGGCGTTCAAGGGTACCTCGGTATCCTACCCTTCTCTCTCTGTCCGATGTGCTACAGCGGGCTTATGGACATGTACGATCAATTACACGGAGAATCAAATGAGTACGAAGACGGACAAGAGGTACCGGGAGATGACTCGGACTAACGCTGGCAAAGGAGATGCCATGCGCCCTCAAGACAGACAAAAGTATAGGGACAACTTCGATAGGATATTCGGCAATGACAACAAGAAAGTTGAAACGGAAGATGCTCAAGATGTATCATCGTATTCTGAAAGCTTCGGTCAAGAGAAAATTTGACAAGGCTGAAGAGCTAAACTGGAAGCTACTCGATCTAGAACTAAAGCTACGGAGACTAGAAGATGCGGATTAAGTTAACACGACAGGATTTACATGAGTGTGAGGTCTTAGGTAGAGATACCGTGAAGGTGTGTAAAATGCAAAAGTTCACACCTCGCTTAGACACTCCGGATGAGAATCGTGTTCTATCCAACATCCAAGGATTTAAAGCGGAGTATGCCGTTGCAAAGATCCTCGGTTGCAAACTTCCTACGTTAAATATTGTGACAGACGGTGGAGTTGACCTCTGGGTTGAGGACATCGGTATTGATGTTAAGTACACTAAACGTTCTGATGGCGACTTAATTTTTGATGACTTCGATAGTTTCAAGGCTGACGTCGCCGTGTTGGTTGCGACAACTGAGCATGATGATCAGGTAACTATTGTAGGATGGCTCGACAAGGAAACGTTTGAGGCTCGAGCCCATGACCACGACTACGGATACGGAGCACGAAAAGTTGTCTCGAATGATGAGCTTTTTGGGATCGAATCTTTGTGGACGAAAGTGGTTGACGCCCGATACGGGGTACATTAACATAGGTAGTGGGACATAGGTTTTCTCCCCAATGACGGACTGATCCCCGTCGCTTTGTGGGCCCTTCGGGGCCCTTTTTTTCCAACAAATAAAACAAGGACTTACGATGTCTTTATTAGAAGAATCAAAGGTTTACAAGCCCTTCAAATACCCTTGGGCTGTTGAATACGCGGTATCCCATGAGAAAGTTCATTGGGGAGAATGGGAGGCAAAGTTACAAGAGGATGTAGCACAGTGGCAGGGTGGTAAGCTGTCGGCACAAGAGAAGCACCACATCACGCAAATCCTCAAGTTGTTTACCCAATCGGACGTACAGGTAGGGACAAACTACCTCGAGCACTACATCCCGAAACTCAAGAACAATGAGATACGTGCGATGCTCACGTCGTTCGCTAACCGTGAGTTTGTACACCAAAGATCTTACGCACTATTAAATGACACGTTGGGTTTGCCCGAGAGTGAGTTCTCCGCATTCCGTGAGTACCAAGCAATGTCTGCAAAAGTGGAGTTCATGTCCGATATTGACATGCATAGTGTGTCAGGTATGGCGAAGGCAATCGCCCGCTCTGTGATGAACGAGGGTATGTCGTTGTTTAGTGCGTTCGCGATGCTGTTAAATTATCAACGGTACGGAAAGATGCGAGGCATGTGTGAGATCGTAGAGTGGTCTATCCGTGACGAGTCGATGCACTGCGAGGGTATGGTTAAATTATTTAGGGAGTTCTGCGAAGAGCACCCACGAGTTGTAACAGATGAGTTTAAGAAAGATATCTACGACATGTTCCGGACTGGTGTGGCGTTGGAAGACAAAGTTATTGATAATGCGTTTGAGATGGGCCAAGTGGAAGGTGTCACGCCCGAGGAGATTAAGCAGTATATCAGATACCTTGCGGACCGACGGCTCATTATGCTCGGGCTCAAAGGAAACTGGAAGGTCAAAGAAAATCCACTACCTTGGCTAGACTGGATTATCAACGGAGCGTCGCACAAGAACTTCTTCGAGGGGACAGTGACAGACTACAATGCTAATGGTATGGTAGGGGATTGGGGTTGGCCCAAGGCAGAAGAAACTCGAGTGGAGGAAGCGGCCTAATGACAGACAAGCAAGTACAGACAATGCTAGATAGGTTGAGACTCAATGCGGATGCCGCACGAGAAAATCCGATGTTAGGTAACGCTGATTTGCTTGACTCTGCACGTAAGATGATTTATGATTTACGAAATAGGCTACGACACAGAAAGCCATACGACAAGGACTACGATAATTAATCTTTAATTTACGTAAGGATTCGTATGGCTGAACCTAAAGCACAACTTTTAACATTTACTATAGAGTTAAATCGTGATGGAAACCTTGAGTTTAATCTTGATTGCGTCGATACTATTGGAATGGAACGCACCCTTAGAAACTTGGGCGATCCTGCTTATGGTCCCCGGATCGGTAATATTGTGAGGCACTACTTTAGGAGTCTCGACGAGAAGATTCGAGAAGAGCGGACATAAAAAAACCCCGGCGTGTAGCCGGGGCAAGTTCTTGGTGTTGTGTCTTCTTCTTATTATTTATCTGTCAACGTTTGCACGACCGGGCGTTGGAGACATTCCTAAATCAGCCTCAATTTGCATCAGAGTTTGTCGAGCTTCTTCCTTTACTTCCGCGCTGTATTTCGGATCGTCAATCAACTTGAGTAGTTGTCCGCGACGTCTTTGTAGCTTCTCTCGATCTGGAGCGCGATCTGCACCCATTGTTGTATCGACTGTATCACTTGTGACGGCACTCTGTTGCGTACCTGTTGCGTACTTTTTACGTACACTCCCCCCATATGATTTTTTCTGACGCTTGGTGTCTCCACCACACATCATCGGCTTACGGCCGTCAGTTGCGTATACTTTTTTCTTCATGGCATTAAAAACTCCATCTGTTGATTTACTTGACTCGGTAGGACAGCTTCTACAGGTTCGTCGTCCTTCGCAGACTTTTCCTCTGCTGTGTTAGCACGGTCTGCACGTACCGCAACCATTCCTGCCGCAACTGAAAGTGCTTGGAAGAATTCAAAATTCTCTTGCTCTGTCTTTAGCGGTTTCCCTGAGATTAAAATATCCTGTACTTTCTTCGCGAGTTTAACGTCGTTAACCATCGCCTCCACAAGACTTAGTCCTTGCATACGGATGCTCTGGATCATGGCCTCGGCACCGACATAACGTGGAGAAACAACCCCGCGGTTAATCGAGTAGATACGGGAGATCCAAGATTCGATAGATAGTCCTGTTGGAACACCATCTACGGACATTCCCTCAGTCATCTTACCCTTGTGAAGGACAGACCACTCACCAATACTACGGAGTGTCTCGAATAGCTCTTCATCGTTATCCGTCATCTTGCTAAAGATTTCACGACGCTTTTGGGCCATTGCATCAGTGCCTGCTCCGATTGACTCGAGCAGTGCGCCGCCATCAAAGCCACGCTTCACGGTCATCAAGCGTTCGCCGTTATCGAAGTTTACGCCAACAGCAGAGAGTCCTTCGATAGGACGCTCAGATTGTGAGCGAATCCACGTTGAGAAATACTCTTTGCGTAACCCTTTGTAAGCATTGACCGCATCATCGATCTTTTGCTGGCCCATTTCACGTGACATGTTGCCTGCTTCGATATCAGCGTTAACTTCCTTGGTGATACGTGCCTTAACGAGCTGTTCGATGCTCTCGACTTCGGTAAAGCCAACATCTCCAGCGTTAAACTGCTTGAAGAAAAATGCTTGAGGGTCTGCGTCGATACTCTCGAGAGCTTTAGAGAGCTTGTCTCTTTCGTAGGATTCCTTCGTTGCCCGAGCGCGGAACTCTTCTTTCATCTTTGCTACGGTATTTTTATGTTCTGCAATATTCGCGGTGACAAGCCCTCGTATCTCATCATCGGCACGGAACATCGTATCGATACTCACTTCCTTAAAGATACTATCCATATCGAGGAGGGGTACTTGTGTGTACGAACCTGCGTCATTGGCGCGAAGCATTTTGAGTTCTGAAACACTAAAGAGGAAGTTCATGTTCATTCCCTCTTCAGCGAAGAGTGACTCGCCTTTTTGCATTTGTTCCGCAATATCCCGTAGGGCTTTTTCCCGTTGTGCTGGGAACATTGCGCCTTCTGATAGGGCTTTGCGTAACGGAGCCGCCGCAGGACTGTTGCGGATTACTTCGAGAACTTTGAGCTTTAACGCACCACGGAATGCTTCCGTCGCCTCGTCTCCTTCAACCATTTGGTAGTGGCCACCCCTGTCTCCAACAACTTCGGTGCGTTGTCCACGACCTCCTGTATACACAGTAATCGGCTCTTCAAAGTGCTTGCCAGCCACTTGCGCGATCTCGTTGTTGACACGCAGAACAGTATCTGTACTCGCAAACCCTTTAGTTATAGGGTCAGCTACACTCAGATCTCCGAGCATATTTATGAAGAACTCGTCTGGCTTAATACGGCCTGTAGCTCCTGCGCGGATTAAAGATGGTGTTGCTTCTTTTGGAGATACGCCTTTACCAATCTTTTCTCCCGGAGTTCCCGGACGCATATGACGTTGCGCGAATTCGACTTGGAACGTTCTGTTAGCCGCCGCTAAGTCTGTGCTCGCATTTGATGGCTGACGGTCTGCCGCATTAAAGAAGTTATCGTAGAAGCCGTCGCCAGATTCTGCGAGTTCATCGAGGCGATCTACCATACCGCGTTCTTGTAGGGCACCGGCACCTGTCGTCTCGCGACTGTAGGTCTTACGGATACTCGCATTCAACCCACGCTTAAACATGTGGAATTCTTGGAGAGTAATTGCGAGTGGGATGTTGTTTGCAAGCTGGATTGCGGCTTGGGCTAACGCATCGTCATCCATAGCCAAGTCAGCTTGAGTTGCGACTGCGCCAGCTTCCCCCGGCTTTTTAGGAACACGGCCACCAATAACAAGAGCACGAACACGTCTTACACTCTCTTCCGTGACACCCGGAATGTCGGTGTCTCCACGGAGTGCCCCGCGTATTCTCTCCCACTTATCGATGCCATTAGACTTCGCATTAAGACCAACAGCTTCGTAGAGCATACCTTTAAGGTCTTCCGCGTCGAGGTTGTTAGCCGCGGCCGCTCTTTCAATCCCTGCATCGAGTTGCGCCATTGTGCGGTCAGCCGCATCATTAAATTGGACTGACCAGTTACGGAAATGGGCCGGTTTAGCTGTTAAGCCTGCTTCACGTTGCGCTCCTGCGGATGCGGCAGGTACATTAAACGACTCGACGAGCGTTGGGTCTACGTTTACTTCATCGTAGAAAGACGTAACATCCATGAGGGTGTTGTCGCCGTACTGGGAGTACAACACTTCATAGGGTTGTGTAGCCGCATTATAGTTGCGTGAACGTGTAATGTAGTATTGGTATGTGCCGACATTATCCGCACCACCTTGTGGTGTACGCCCGTAGTCTCGTGCGTAAACATTCGCCGCTTCTTTAATCCGTACCAGACGCTCGTTCATACGCTCATTGAGACGGTCACTAATCTCCGACGACGGCATACCGACAGACTCAAGAACCTTACGGTACTTTTCATCATCCCTGATTAGGAACTCAGACATATCTGGGAGGTCATCTCCCGGCTTCCATGTCGGGTCAACCATACGAATAGCGTCTTGGTTTCCTGAAAGCGCACTTTCAACCATACCGAAACGCTCGTCAAGAACTGTTTCAACCTCGGCCAAGTCACGGGTGATGCCACGTCGTAGCTCATCGTTGTAGCTCGCTAGACCCTCGGCAAGTTCGCGGACATCCGCGTCTGTGCTTGATTGCGCCGCGCCGAGTAGCTGGGCGACAGCTTGGTTCATGCGGTTGGCAAGCTCTGCCTTCCGACTGAGGATTGCTTCCTTCGCGTAGAAGGCAGAACCCATGTCAGTGATATCTGTGACATCTACACCACGTGCAAGCTGTTTCTCTGCGAGAAGAAGGACGTTAAGCCCAGTAACTACACCGAGTGTTTGTTGTACAAAGTCATCAGTAAAGTACGGTTGTTGAGTACGTGGGTTGATAATCCCGCTCAGTTTATCTTGGAGATTACGTACATAAGTTGCGCTTTGGATGACGCTCTGACGTGCTTCCGGAGAAAGATTTGAGATCGAGTTGAGAACTTGCCGCTCAGTCTTGTTTAGGGAGAACGACAGCTCGTCGTATAGACCAGCCCTACGTAAAATATTAGGGTCCATTGTGGTGAAAGGCATCATCGCGGTATTGATTAATACATCACCCGTCATACCCGCAACGTTAACGAGCTTTTTAGTACCGCCAATTGTGATTTGCATTGCAGTGTGTCCGGACATAAATCCGAGAACTTCAGCAATTGCTTGAGACCCTTCCCCGCCTGCAAAGTGATCTGAGACAACCTGACCCGCTACCGACGCACCGAGGATACCGTAGCCTGTTGTGCGGAATGTGTCGCCAAGCCATGTTCCTTTGAGAACTTGCCCCTGTGCATTTTCGATCCTCTTTGCAAAGCCATCGATAGCTTTGCGCTCGGCGTCAATCTGTGCTTGGAGTGTGCGAATCTCTCGCGGATTTTCCGTAGCATTTCTCTTTATGATGAGGTCATCCATGCGGCTAGTGGCTTGAGCCATTTGCTCCGATTGCACACGGATCTGGTTTGCCGCTGAGAAGTTGGGTGTATCTTTATACACACTTAGGTTAATACGCATTGAGCTTGCAGACATTCCACGTGCCCAGTTGCTGAATGCACGGTCTGGGTAGGTTTCGAGGTACTCTGCGGCAAGCTCTCCGCCGGTTTTACCAGCTTTAAACGCTTCGTCTGCACTTCCATAGTTGTTATCGATCCACGTATTGAATCGTTTGACCTGTACCATCGCTAAACCATAGCGGAATCCAGCAGAGGCAACAGCTAAGGGGACTTCTTCTCCGAGGAAACGATACGCACGATCTTCTGCATCACGCGCATACATCCAATAAGACTCGGCGGCCTCAGGACTAAAGCCCTCCGCTTCGAGTGCTTTTGCGTAGTCGAAGATATACTCAGGAGACATGGTGTAGGTTTGTGTCTTTTCATCAAAGATCAGCATACCTTTCTTACGCATGTCTTCTTGAATCTTAGCGTCTGTCTTCAAGGTTTGGGAGTTTGCTTTTGCAATCTCGTACTGGGGTTCTCCATAAAGGAATAAACCAGACTCGAGTCCAGCCTCATACGTTGCAGACTCTGTAAAAGGTTTTGCCACAAATCCTGCAAGATCAAGGACAAATCCGACAGTATCGCGCACACCTTGGAAAGCGCGAGCAATCTTCATTTCTCCTGCATCTTCGGCCGCGATGAGTGCCGCATGATCAGCAGGATTACTCGAGAGCTTGTTGAGGATAGGGATGAGTGTCTCGTACCCTTCGGTTGGAGTTTCTTTTGCGAGGAGAGTGCTAGTTAATGGGGTGTACCCTACGGCAGGAGATTTTGCTTTACGAATATCTTCAATGTACCGTGGAGCAATATACCCGTACTGCCCTTCAGGATTCTCTTGTGTGCGGACACTATCGATTGCCATCGGGTCTGCGTTGTCCACGAGAGCTTGGGCAAAGTAGTAGCCCCCTTGAGATGCCATCAATGCTCCGCGCTGTTCTGGCGTAGCATTCTCGTCGAATCTCACGAATTGGAAGTTACCGGGCTTAATTGTTCCGTCTGCTTGTGCGCGTTGCACTGTGATAGGGAGACGTCCTTGTGCTTCAATTGCTTCTTGGGCATTCGTAGGGATAAGGAACCCAATAGACTTACTTATAGCATCACGATATTTTGCTTCTCTTACAGTATCATCGTGCTTAATAAATCTATCGTAGTAGCTCTTCTCAATTCCGGGATTTTCAGCGATAACACTCGGGGTGAGAGATTGAGTGAGTGCTTGTTTAAAACGGACCGGGGGAGCTTGGTAATCATCTGCCACCATATTTGATGGGGAAACAATACCTGAGATTTCTTCGGAACGTTCAGTAGGTCTCTCAAGCTCAGTTGCGGCAGGAGCGACTTCTACAGGAGGGTTTAGGATATCCTCCATTTGTGCATTAGTTGCGTCAGTCTGTTCCTGTTCGGTAGGTTGTAGTGCCATGCAATTTTCCCTTTAGAGTACCAGTTCACCATTAGCGTTTAGCTTGCCACCGACGCCACTTGGAAGAGGAACCGTGTCACCAACTTTTGGATAAGCCTTATAGAAACGTCCGTTACTCGCTCTATTCACTTCATCTTCGAGGACAGCAAAGAGATAGTCTTTTGACCCTTGTCCCTCAGATATCATCTTTTTATCCGCAGTCCAAGCCGCCCAGACCCTCGCTTCATTCTTAGATGAAAGACCCATCGCAATTTTGTACTGTCGCTCCATCACTGTTACGACCGACTGAATCACAGCGCGTTTTACTTTTGTATCTTGGAGTGTGCCGTTAAAGTTGAGGAGGTTTTGAATACGCTCAATATCCGCGTCAGAGATCGTACGGGCCGCGGCGTTACCACCTTGGAGTGCCATAGCCATCGAGTAAACGAGAACACCTTCGTAGTATTTCTGGACAGCATTTGCTACGGCAATCTCGTTTGTCTCATTAAGATTTGCGATATCCTTATCGAGATTGTTTTTTAGATTAAGGAGCTTCTCTTTATTCTTACTCTTTTGTTGCTCAGTATCTGTTGATAAATCAATTGCTTGCATAAAGTAATCGATCTGAGCACCAAAACCATTCAAAGCACTGACCGCAGAACCGACAATACCCGGAATTGCAGGGCTGTCTGCTCCGTACGAAGTCATGAGAGCTTGACCAACAAGTACAGTGTTCTTTGCCGCATCAGCCTTGTTTGTGATGTCGGCCATCTTTTGAGTACCGAGGTATGTTCCCTCGATGTACTTTACGTATTGTTCTTGTTCTTTGTTTAGTCGCTCAATATCATTTGTTTTAAACGCAGGGTAAAGACTTGCCGGTCCACGCATCTCATTGCGCTCGGTTTCAGACTGAACATCCAGAGCGTTGACGGGAGCGATGAGGGTTAGTGCCGCTATACTATGGTCTGTATCTAGCCTATCAAACACACCCATTTTTTTCGTGTACTCATCGTACGCTTTCATTGCACCGGTGTAACTTGTGCCTGTGCCAGCTTCAAAAATATTAAACTGCCCGCCCCTCCTTTTAGCATCGAGGGAATAATAATTGTCGTAATTACGGAAAATTCCTCGAGTGTGGAGCATTGCATCAAGTGCGTCTGTGGGTTTCATATTAGCTGTTAGAGCTAGCCCGTGTATTTCTTCTACGACGGCATCTGTAGATGCGTTACGCATATTTATGTTCTTGCCCGCATTTCTAATAATATTTTTTTCGCCTTCCGTAAGCACACGTTCTGACGTATCAAGAGTAGGAAGAGTGGTACCATCCTTAGGTACTCCTATAATTTCCTCTTCTCCTGTCGTCGGGTTTACTACGACCTTTTTATCTAAGTCAATTTGCTCGGGAGGAATACGCATGTTGTACAGTCTTGCATAAACCTCTGATAGTTTAGCTTTAGACTCCTTAGAGATATCATTATACACACCCTCAAGTAACTCAATTGCTAGGTCTGGAGTGTAAGTCGTAGCGACCGACTCAATCAAACTTGCGGGAATTCGGGGTGTTCTTTGACCGGCGAGTTTTGGATCGCCCTCTACAGTACGGGTGTAGTCTAGCGCGGCCTGCTCGAGATAGGAGCCGAGTTGCCCCTTCCATTGAGCCGCGAGAGTTGGATAGCGTTGCTCCCAGAAAGCGTATTGTTGCCCGCTAATCTCCCGTTGAGCGTGGAGAAGTTTCTCCGCACCTGTTGTACCACGTGGGATGTACTGGCCCGTGGTGACATCTTCATACATACGTCCAGTATCTTGGTCGCGTATTTGGGCTGGCATTCCATCCTTAAATGAGTTGACACGACGGTAGACAAATACGGCGTTTGGATCGATAGTCTCGCCCATTGTTTGTGCGATGGTACGTGCAGGCGTTGCCGTATCAGTACCGAGTGCGATGTTACGTTCCCGGAGACGACGTTGATCGCGCTGTAATTTTGCGGCCTCACTCTCTCCCTCAATAGTAATCCCAGCACGGCCTGTTATTAGTGCTTCCTTCTCTTTCATAAACAGATCGTGCTCAGTCTGCGTAGCACCCTGCGGCGTTAAAAGAAACATTGCTCCTGCTTTTTTCTTTGCAAGCTCTTTATTAAAGGCAAGATCAATTGCGTCCTGCGCCTCTTTCTCTTTTGCCGTTTTCTTAGCTTCCGCGGCAGATACTGCTCTAGCTCCTGACGCTAGACCTACACCGAGTGCGAGTAAAGGTAACATTATTCTTCAACTCCTAAGAAACTGCCATTGGCTATTTGCTGTTGATCCATTTCCCGCATAGTGAGTTCTTCCATTGCTTGGTTATTACGAGCAATAACTTGTCGGTAAACTTCTGGGTTCTTTTGACGCATGATGTTGAGGATTGTTGTGTCATCCAATCCATCGCTTTCATCAGGCATGCCGTCCGCTGTCGATACAACACGAACCGGGATTCTGTTCTCTGCGGCTAGCCCCATGAAGTGAATTGCGAGTGGTCCTTTAATAAGCTCCGCAACATCAACTGAGAATGTGCCGCTCATAAATCCCCCAATTGCGAGCGAGTTCACAATTTCTTCTACAGTAATTCCAGCGAGCATCAGCTTTAAGTACCGTTGCTCTGTCTTCGGTTTTGTTGCTTGCGTTAAAACGTAGTCTAGAGCCTCTTCAGGATCTGCAAAACGCGCAGGGTTATCCCACGCCCACTTTCCTTTTGGCTGTGTAAGACTAAATCCCGCAGGTGCGCGGGACATAGGGTCCGCAAAACGCGGATCATTTGGGGGAGGTAACGGCATTGTTATGACACCTTAGTGGAGGAGCGTACAGAGATGGGGGTGTTTGTGCTTATTCTCATTGTAGTTGCGCCGCCCCGTCTTGTCAACGGAACTCGATCACCCCCTAAGCGAGCAACCCAAGCTAAATCAGAGTTTTGGGACATTCTCCGCATACCTTGCTGAACAGTGGAGTTAGATTGTCCGATACGACCGTTAGCGGCTTGACCAGAAGTGAAGGACCCCGGACTGTACCTACCATCAGCCGAAACACCTTTTGGTGTTGGCATCGTTCTGGTACGTTCTTTACCACCAGATAGTTCGGATAAAGCCGAAGACCCTTTTTGCCATGCTGTGACACCTTTCTTAGTCCAGTCCCATGCTGTACTAGCGGCTGTACCGGCGTAGTCGTAAACATCTTCAGCGTAGTCTCCCGCTGTGTACAAAAAACTAGAGAGCCCTCCACTTTCAGGCAAATCTAGATAAGATTCTGCTTCGTCACCGTACGTCCAACCGCTCGTAAAATCAGCGATGTACGGACTAACGTATGTATCCCAAAAACTCATACCTTGCTCCTTAATCCGACGCTACGCCGTACACAATCTCAACCGCAGTTTTTCCTAACTCAATTACTGCTTCGTTTTCAAATTGCTTATCATACATCGACGTATTGTAGTCGTTCTCCATCGCGAGCATACCGACCTGATGTGCTCGCTGTTGTGCATTCTCCGACATTTGAACAGCCCACGCCGCTTCATCCCGGTACTTCTGCCAAAGATTGTTGAGAGCTTGGGTTGTCATGTTTAAGAGATTTGTTGCATTAATTCTGTTTGTTTCGTTCTGAATCGCAGTGTTTGCCGTGTTGATATCACGTCTCCACGAAGCATTCGACTGATCAATCTGTACTTGCATTTGCGAGTTAAAGCGTTGACGCGCATCGTTAAGACTTGCAGAAAACTGCGTCATCGCATTTGCTTCACTCACATTGAACTGGTCCATCGCGGCAATACGGTTGGCGTTGGCGTTATCTACCTGCACACCAAGCTCTGCAAAAAACTGCTCAACCTGCATTTGGCTCTTCGCATTAAATTGTTGCGTAGCGTTTTCAGCCGCCGCATCTGTGAAGAGAGCTTGCAGTTCGGCTTGGAAGTTGAGGGTATTAGTCTTTTGTCGGTTGTCTAAATTCTGAAGATCAATGGATAAGAATGCTTTTGCGTTGTTTACCGCGGCAGTCATCCTTGCATCAAGATTTGCTTTATCCATTGCGGCAATTGTTGCGGCGTTAGCAAGGGCTGTTTGTTGACGTGCGTTGAGGTTTGCAAGATCCATTGACGCATACGTCTTTGCATCAGCCGCGGCGATAGGAATCCCAGACTCCATAAGAGCTTGGACCATCGCGGCACTTGCCATTGAACTCGATCCTAAACCCCGCTGTTGCATCAGGGCAGTCGCACCTCGTGCGGCACCAGTAGCCCACGCAGGAAGAGGTTTCCCTGATTCAATAGAACTCATCAACTCGCCAATTTGAAACTGCACGGTTGACTCTTTTGATACTTCACCTTGCGCGGCTCGAGCAAGAGCACCTTCAGATAGTGTGCCTTGGGGTACGTCGGTAATCAACGATCCAGCAGACGGGGCCTCGAGCTGGGCGGCCTCTGCTTCTCCTGTTTTTCCTACGGTAGTTGCTGTAGTTACTTGCGGTGCTTCTGGTGCAGTAGGAGCTTTAACTTCTAAGCCTTCTGTAGATGCTTTCTTAGTCTCTACAGAGATATCTTCGAGTTTGTCTGGCGCAGTAACAAGCTCATCTTCCTGTACGGTCTGGAGTACCGGCTCAATCTTTGTACCTTCTGGTAATTTTGCGGCGTCAGTACCCATACCCGCTTTTGTCTCCATATCGGAGATTAACTCAGTAGGAGCTTTGACATCTGCTAATAAGTCCTGCTGTGTAGCCATATATTACTTACCTTTTTTTAAACCCATAATCTTATCCGCAGACTTCAAACCGAAGCTCGCAGATACAGCAATAAACAAGAGATATTGGTACCATTCCGGGAGGGCACTAAGTGCCGCAAAACCCTCGTTAACACGTTCAATTATTGCACGGTCGTCCATCGCAACAGAATACGCGACAGCAATAAGGGGTAAACTCAATATGACGGAGAAGAACTCGTCCTTCCAGCTATTCTTTGTGGCGTCAGCCATCTTGCTTTCCCAGTCCGCATCGTTCTGGATCATGTTAATTTTACGCTCTTGGATGGCTTTCTTTTCCTCAGCCTTACCTTTGAGGAAGTCTTTGCCAAGCTCTAGCGCGGGACCGAGAAGCAAGTTAAGCATAGTTAGTCACCCTTCTTCTTAGACTGGTACGCTGACGCACCAAAGAAACTGGCTACAAGGGCCGATACAGCCACGAAATAAGTAGGAGAGATATCACCCAGAATACTAGCGGCGGTATTAAGGCCAAACAGATCACAAAGAAAGATACCTGACGGATAGAGAAGCATACCGAAGAGAGCAAACCACGCCATTTTACGGATGCTATCACGCTGTGCATCTTCGTCTTCCATCTTACGGCGAAGGTCTTCCAACATGATTTTACGTTCTTCAGCATCAATGACACCGTCTCCGTTTAAATCGTACATCTTCTCTTGATCAGTCATTAGGTTCCCTTCTTGTCACTTGGTATCGGGACACAGGCCATGCCCCTTGGGTCTTCTGCGTCTGCCATCATGACCATTGCGTCTTTGAAGCAGTCTTGTGGGTTGGTGTATTCTTTGCGGTCAATTATTTGGAGAAGTCCGGGCTGTACTGCTATCGTTATAATTCCGTATATAATCCACACCCTACTTCCCCTTTGTACTTATGAGCCAATAAAGGAAATAACCGCATATCCCAACAGCAGAAAGGGCGGCAATGGTAACAGCGATACCAATACTCCAGTCTTTAATGAGTTTACGTCTACGGGCTTTTTGTGCGGCAATTCTCTTACGCTCATTTTCTCTTAGTTTTTTCCTGTTCTCAATAAATTTTACGTAATCTTCCCACAAGCCGGGACGGCCTGCGTAGATAAACATTTGTTTTATCTCATATTCTTGCCGCTTAATGTTTTCTAGTTCAAAGAAGCATTCCATGTCACCATCTTTTGCTTTCTTCTCTAAGTCTTCTTTTGCATCGGCAAGCTTGGTTAAGTCCTTGCCCATAGCACCTACGGACTCGACATGACCTGCGAATTCTTTGATTGCGCTGATAGCCTCATTCGCAATTTTGATGGCGGCTATCGCCTCAAAGATCATTGCTGTTTCTCTATAAGACGGTCTATCTTGGCATCGAGTGCATCTAAACGATCCATCACTCGATTGATGTCAGCGTGTACTTCAACTTTGGTGACGTATTCCTTTGCCACCTCTTCTCGTGTACGGTTGAGGAGAATACTCATACGGCCAATCTCATCGTGCATAGACTTCGCTATGAAGGCGATGAGTGCCACAAGTCCCGATAAGACAATATTCCAGAGAAACATATCCACGGCGTTTAGATCTCTTCAGGCCAGTCGTTAATTGGAGCATTGCCTGTTGGATTACCGTCTGCGTCAACCGGAGTGACGTATAAGGCCATGAATGCATCGTGGTCTGCCGCACCAGTAATCGCACTCTCAATCGTATTGCTTGCAGTACGCACTGCCGCACGGTAGGTAGTCACTTCAGCAGGGACGGTGTAGTCAGCAACCTCAGATGCTTTGATAACCATCCAGTCTGTTGGGGAGAGCTTACCTGCCGCTTGCGCCTTGACTGTATCAATAGCGACTGACTTCAAGCCTTTGGTGACTGTGCCGTCTTCATTGGTTGTGTCGTCCAGTGCTTTTGGCGTACCGTCCCCTGTGTAGAAACGGCTGTCGTACTGGACGGGATCGTCTACCCACACCAAGCCCAACGCAATCTTTTGATCGTTGGTTGTTGCACCCCACCACTGAGGTGGGTATCTACGGCCTGTGTTGTCTGACCAAACACGGCCTTCTCGTATTCTAAGACCTGAATAAGTCCACATTATGCATTACCTCGCTGTTGCATATTTGAATGGGGTTTCGGCAAACGCCATGTAGATGAACGTGTCACCTGATCCATTAGAATCATTACCTGAATATTTTAACTGGAAGCCGTTAGAGTACATGTGTAAAATTCCATACGTTGTAGTGCCTGTAGCTTCGGCACTATTAGCTTCAGCGTTTAAGATATTGTAAGCACTAGAATTATACGGTAAGCGTTTACTATCAAAAATCTGCCAACTTGTTCCCGCATCGGTACTATTCTTGTAAATCACAAAAGCAGGTCTAAACCCTGTGTACACAAACGGCCCGGCTCCACTTGTGCTACCGTTGCCTGTGTATGAACCAAACTTGCTGAATCCATCGACGCTGTGGAAGCAATAGGCGATGTAATTATCACCATTATAATTTTGATATGTACTATCGCTTTTATTTAATGTAATTACAGTATTACTTATGGAATTATTCCAATAGTTATTCTGATTTGAACCAGTATCAAAATACAATTCAGCATCAGCCGGAAAGTGATCAATGCGCCAAAGAGTTGTTGTTCTTGATCTATTTTTTTGAATGACTACATCTGGTGCTTGATCTAACCCGTGTCCAACAGTAGCTCCTGTTGTGCCATTACCAGTATACGAAACAATACTAAACCCACTTGTGGTATTCGCGCTCACTGTGCTTGTGATGCTACCGTCTGTGTTGCTTACGCCAGTTGCACCGTTAGCCTTCCAACACCAAGCAACATAGTCAATCCCCGCTGAATTTGTTGAACCTGTTCCTGCTGATTCGGTGCCAAGTGTGAATCCATTTTTGTTGAAAGATATTACTCCACTTCCTGCTTGCGTTGACTCAGCGTTAGTTGAGCTTGTTGAAAGTTGTGACGTAACGCCACGAATCGAATCTGCTACCGCATGGTGGTACGCATTTGAAGTTGTTTTAATCCACACCAGATCAGGGCTTTCTAGGTTCTGGTCATCGACTGTGATGTTGTTTTCGGAGAGGGCTAGGTAGCCTGTTGGTGCAGTTTGCGTAAATGCTTTCTGACCAAAATTAACTTCCATTGTTGCACTAGCGGCTCCGCCGAAATCTCCAAATGCAGGGTAATATGGCCCATCATCTGAATAAGGAACGGTGTCAGTATGCTCTAATGTACCATCGAGATATAGCTTTAGCTCTCTAGTGTCTGCATCGTAAGCAAACGCAATGGTTGTGGCTGTGGATATATTAGTTACAACGCTTGATGTTCTTACGCCATCAATGTTTGTTTCAGTAGCGTAAAACCCATATCCATGTCCTGAAGGAGTCGATGCTCCTCCGCCAACATTTATTGTGTTTTCATGGCTTCTTGTGACAATACCAAGGCTAATATAACTCTGGCTAGACTGTGTGACTTCCCAATACCATTTACCAGTACGCATAGGGATAGTTGCTTTGCAGGAAGAATATCCGCTAGAAGGAGTAACAAGTTTTAAATTGCCTTCTGATAGTGTGCCATTAGCCAAAGCCGCATCAATAACAGCAAAATTATCCGTCGGACTATCATCCACCTGATCTGTGGTTGCCATGTTATCGAGCGTCCAGTCATTGCCGTTCGCTGTCTGGTCTTCACCAAGTGTAGTCGTGCTTGTGTTGTCGCTGAAGTCTAGGTAGAAGCCGTTAGTTCCGTAAGTAATCCCTGTGACTGCCTTGGGAATCCAGATACCATTTGCATCAAAGTTACCGAAGTCTGTTGGCTCGTGCGCTGTGCCATCGACAAAGTGGACTTCTGCTAGGTATCCATCTAAATAGTGACTTGTATAAGGTTGTCCTGATCCAACAGAATGACC